>Ga0213825_1000118_pt1 | contig 64548 bp, 57 predicted proteins | sample MC6MC0900MG_FD_179896 | JGI IMG/M metagenome (GOLD analysis project Ga0213825, IMG submission 179896) | Enriched soil aggregate microbial communities from Iowa State University, Ames, United States - MC6-MC0900-MG | ecosystem: Environmental > Terrestrial > Soil > Unclassified | place: USA: Iowa...
CATCTTTGGGGCAGCGAAAAATAGGTCTGAACAGCTGCTCCATATTTGCGTTAATCGCAGGATGCGAGCGGATCGAATACAGCGTGGACTGCACCTGCTCCTCATTGCGCAGGTAAAGAAAACTTAAAAAATCAGCCTGATTAAACAGGAAAGCGTCCTCTGTATGCACAAAAAGATCTGTTTTTGATCCCGATCCCGTCTGCGACATGCTCATGGATTCATCTGGAATAATCGGGTGCAGCAGGCCGCCCCCTTTACGCTGTACGTAATATTGCACCGGTTTGGCCGGTACTGCACCATGAAGCAAGGAGCAGATAAAGCCATACAAAAGCAGTTTTTCCGGATCGTAAGCTTTCCAGGAAGGCGGTGTCGGGCCCAATTTTTCCTGATCCACTTCGACAAGTCCCCGCAGGACAAGGGCCCCATATTGGCTGGCCGAAAAATCAGATCCAAATTGTGTCAGCAGTCGGGCAATACGTTGGGGTAGCAGTTGATAAGCGTATAAATGTAAGGTTTGGATATAAGTCGGATCTTCATAATGGCCAAATTCATCAGCGAGTTGCCGCGCTACTTTCATCAAGGCCATTTTTTCCTCAAACTTAATATCGATCAGTTGTGGCGCTCGCGGCGCTGGAGCGGGCATTAACGGATTTTTGTCCGCTAAATAGATTTGGCTGCCCTGGAATTGCATTGGTTGCATAAGTCTTGCTTATTTTTTTGTAAAACATGTAAATTAATTTGCACCACTCCCTTTCCAATTGTAAAATCTTAAAAGACAATACATTAAAACAAAAATACAGACGGTAGAAATGTCAAAATTTTATTTTTTTCTTGCATTCTTCCATTCTCCTCTTATCTTTGTTTTATCGTTATATGTAATCAGTCTAAATAAGAACTACAAGACAAATGTATTTGCTAAAATTGAAAACAGCAATTTTTTTTTGATAATCTTAAATAAAGATTAAAAAAATATCATCATGAAATCATCTTATTCACTGAATTCAGCCCCTAATCGAACGTTCCCCGAACGCGCTGCAATTGTAACAAGCGTCATCCGGCAACGTCGCAGTATCTATGCCGACGCTTACGATAAAAAAGAGATTCGTCCGCAACAATTGGAGGAAATTCTAACCAACGCCACCTGGGCCCCGACCCATAAAATGACCGAACCTTGGCGTTTTGTCGTTCTGTCAGCCGAGCAGCAGTCGGACTACGGCCGGTACATGTGCGAATATTACAAGGATCACTACCCAAACCTCTCGCCCCAAGACCGCCTGCTCAAATTCGAATACCTGCAAAACTATCCACTTCATGCAGCAGCGATCATTGCCATCATCTTTCAGCCCAGTACGCGTATCGTTTTACCCGAATGGGAAGAGATTGCCGCCATTTCCTCGGCCGTCCAAAATATGGCGTTGACCTGCACAGCGATGGGCCTTGGATCTTATTGGGCTTCTGGAGGATCTGCGATTGACTATGTCAAACGCTTTATCCACCAAGATCGGGAGCAATCCTTCGGGCTATTCTTCATTGGTCACCCCAGCCCAAGTAAGGCGCATGCAAAAAAACGAAGAACGCCAATCAGCGAAAAAGTCACAGGCTTCACCCCGCATCCATCAACAATCAATCCCCAATAAAAACCCCTTACAAAAACTTAGATCATGGACAACACACTTCAATTATCATCCGTCGAAGCTATTTCCACGCAAATACCTGAACAATCTTTGTTTGCAGACATCTTTAGCCAACATAGCAGTGCAGACTACGAGGCTGCTATAAACCAAGCCAAAGAACTTGTGATCACTTTTTTAAACCGTCAGAAAAAGCCTTTCAGTGGTATCAGTCCGGCCCAGCTGAACCTGCTCTTTGAACAGGTAGACCTCAATGTCCCCCTCGCCTCCTATCAGGAGCTTTTTCATGAAGTCGACCAATTGTATGTGCAGCATGCCACTGCATTTCATTTACCCCATTACATTGCCCATCTCAACTGCCCCGTTGTTATTCCGGCCTTAGCGGCTGAGGTGCTGGTCAGTGCCATCAATTCGTCACAGGATACCTATGACCAAAGTGCAGGTGGTACGCTGATGGAACGTCGCCTGATCGACTGGACCGCACAACAGATCGGTTATGCCCCCCAGGCCGACGGGATATTTACGGCAGGTGGCTCCCAAAGCAATCTGATGGGGCTGCTTCTTGCCCGCGATCATTTTGCGCTCAACCGCTATGGGCACAACATCAAACAGGACGGCAACCCACTTGCGGCACACCGTTTCCGTATTTTCGTATCCGAAAAATCCCATTTTAGCAATCAGAAAAATGCGGCATTGATGGGATTGGGTGAGCAGAGTATTGTTTCGGTAGCGACCGATAGCCGTTTTCGGATGTCTATGGACGCCCTAGAAGCGGCCATTGAAACTGAAATCGCCCTCGGCAATATCCCCATTGCCATTGTCGGTACCGCCGGCACCACAGATTTCGGAAATATTGATCCCCTGAGCGACATCGCCGATCTTGCCGCCCAATATGGCCTTTGGATGCATGTCGATGCGGCCTACGGTTGTGGTCTGCTGCTGACCGATAACTACCGATACCTGCTCAATGGCATCGAACGCTCCCATTCGGTGACCATCGACTACCATAAATCTTTCTTTCAGCCTATTAGTGGCAGTGCCTTTATTGTGCGCGACAAAACATTGCTGCAGATCATCAAACACCATGCGGATTACCTGAATCCCGAAGATCAGGATTACGAAGAGTATCCTGCCCAGATCAACAAATCGATTACCCAGAGTACCCGTCGTTTTGATGCCCTTAAACTCTGGTTCACCCTACGGCTGATGGGGCGCAACAAGCTGGGTGAATACATCGAAACCCTGATCAGCCGCTGCAAGGAAGCTGCCGAGATCGTCAGGTTAGATCCCGACCTGGAGCTGCTGAGCGATTCGGATATCAGCATCCTGCTGTTCCGTTACGCCCCCGAAAGCCTGCCCGAGGAACAACGCTGTGCCGTCAACCAGCAGATCAAAAAACAACTGTTTCACAGTGGCGAGGTACTGCTCGCCAGCACCAAAGTCAATGGCAAGTTTTACCTCAAATTCACCATTTTCAACCCGCTGCTGACGACTGCGGACCTCCACGATATCTTTCACAAAATAAAAGTAACGGGACAGCAGCATGGACAGCAATCAAATTAAATTCGAGGGACTGCTCAATGCCTACTGTCGGCAGTATTCCAATTGGACCCGTTATCGGGGAATTCCGCGATACGATGCTAAGCTGGCCCATTATCTGGCGAAATCGACGACAGAAATGCATATACGGATCGATTTTCCGGAAACATCCACCGAGGTTTATATTCCCTTGGTCTATGATTCAGCCCTGGGCCAACATCAGTTTCAGTTTCCGGCCTTTGAACGCCAGCTGGTCAGTAAAACCATCACTGAATTGACCCTGGCCCGCTTCTGTACACTCACCGGTGTAGCAGCGGACGTTGAACAAGCAGCAGCGGCAGTTCTTCAGCCCCGTCGGGATACCACTCCGATTGCCGCTTTGGCCTCTACGGACATGCCCGACGAGCAGTTAGCCCCCATACTCCAGCATATCGAGCAATACAGCGCAAGCCGGCGGCTCCACCGCCGAGATGCCGTATTGCACTGGTTTCACCAGTACCTCCGGATTTTGGGCTACAAGCTACCGGACGCCGTCCTGACGGTCGATGAAAACGGATTTCCGGCAGCAATCGAGGGGAAGGAAATATCCGGCGACGATCCCGCGGCCCGGTCCCAATGGATTGAGCTCGTCCTTATTGACCATCTGTTCCGACTAATCGGCCTGATCGGCCGGTATGGCTTACAGGATGAAGAAGCCCTGATCACATTGACTTATCAGTATTATAAGCGGCGATCCCTTAAACAGCAAGATCCAGTAGCAGCCTTTCTGATTACGGCACGTCATTTTACTATCCGGGATCGCTTCGCCAGGGATTCAGCACAGGTCAGCTGCAGCATGCCCAATCCACTGCAGGAGGTTTATTGGGATGGCACGCTGTTAAGACCCCAGGGACTTGAGCCCGTATTCTCCAAAACTTACCTCAACGAGCAGGTGACGGTCAGCATTCGGCCCTTCGACCTGGATCGCGATCTGGAGATGGTGCACCGCTGGTTTCACCGGGATCATGCCAAAGCCATCTGGCAGATGAACTGGGATCTCCCCCGGTTGGAACAATTTTACCGTAGCCTGCTTGCCGACAAAGCTGGTCATGCGTATATCGGCGAGATCAATGGCATTCCGACCTTCAATATGGAAGTCTATTGGGCTACCCGCGATATCGTGGGCAACTATTTCGATGTACTGCCAACAGATTATGGCACCCATCTTTTTATCGCCCCGACAGACAAGGAGAAAAAGTTCCCCTCGCTGACCATGCAGAGCATCCTGAGCTGGCTATTCGCCCAGCCCAAAGTAGGCCGCCTGGTCGGCGAAGGAGCCATCGAATCCATGGCAGCCCTGATGAATAAAATTCATGTCGGGTTTAAGTTGCAGGGAGTTATTGAGATGCCCCATAAAAAAGCACATCTCAATTTCTGCTACCGGGAGTGGTACTGGGAGAAATTTCCGGCCAACAAACCCCAGGAACTGGAACCCGAACTGACGCAAACCTATCCGGAAGCGACTGAGATCTATTAAGGAAACGAACACTTAAAAAAACAAAAAATGGATAACAACACGAATTACACATATGATTTTATTGGCATCGGCATCGGTCCTTTTAACCTGGGGCTTGCTGCATTGACACAACCCATCGCAGACTGTAAAGCCATCTTCTTTGATCGCACCGAGCAGTTTAACTGGCATCTGGGATTGATGCTCGACGATGCCACCTTACAGGTTCCCTTTATGGCGGACCTGGTGACCATGGCCGACCCCAGCAGTCCCTATTCCTTTCTCAACTACCTGAAACAGAGTGGGCGGATCTATAAGTTTTATATCCGCGAGAACTTTTTTATTTTGCGCCGCGAGTACAACCAATACTGTAAATGGGTTGCCGAGCAGCTGGAGCAATGTAAATTCGGCCACGAGGTATTGGATATCGTCTATCTTGATCCACACTACCAAGTCACAGTGCTGAACAAAAGTACCCAGGAGATCAGCCAATACAGCACCCGAAAAATCGTATTGGGAACAGGCACCTCCCCTTTTATGCCAGGTTTCATCAAGAACCGTGATTTGGCCAATGTGATCCATACCGCATCGTACCTCTATCGGAAGGAGCAGCTGTTACAGCAGCGTTCGGTCACCATTGTCGGTTCGGGACAGAGTGCTGCCGAAATTGTCCGCGACCTGCTGCCCCATACCCGCGATGGCCTACAGCTCAACTGGGTGACACGTTCGGACCGCTTCTTCCCTTTGGAAAATCATGCCCGGCTTACCCTGGAAATGACCTCGCCGGAGTATGTGGACTATTTCTATTCACTGCCCGACCAAAAACGCGATCAGTTACTGAAAGAACAGAGCATCCTCTATAAAGGGATCAATTACGATCTGATCAATGAAATTTTCAACACACTGTATACCATGGAAACTGCCGATGGGCACGTCAATGTCAAACTGATTGCCAACAGCGAATTGCAGGATTTGCAGACCGCTGCCGACGGCAGCTATCAGCTCCATTTTATACAGAAAGAGCAAGAAGATAGCTATGTGATCCCAACGGATTTTGTGATTATGGCCACGGGTTACAAATACCAGGAACCCGCTTTTCTGCGCAATATACAAGCGCGCATTGCACGGACATCCAAGGGGACGTTTCAGGTAGCGCGCAATTATGCCATTGACAAGCATCAGCAGGAGATCTTTGTGCAGAATGCCGAGCTCCAGACACATGGTATTGCCACACCCGACCTTGGTATGGGTGCCTACCGCAACTCCTATATCCTTCGGGAAATCCTCGGACGCAGCGTCTATCCCGTGGAGCAGGCCATTGCCTTTCAGTCCTTCGGCACGACAGCCTCGTCTGCAGCGCTGCAAAAAAACGACAGCAGGGCTGTATTTGCAGATCCACAGATTGAAAAAGCTTAATCCGATCAGGTATGCTACTCAAAATTAAAGCCTTTGTGCAGCTGTTCTGGATTGCCCTGCAGGGAACGGAGCAAAACTTCACACGGGGCAACGTCAACCGGGCAGCCTTCCTGCTGGCCATTCCAACGATGCTGGAGCTCAGCCTGGAGTCCCTTTTTGTCATTGTCGACCTGCTCTTTGTGAGCAGTCTGGGGGAAAAGGCCATTACCATCGTGGGTATCAATAATTCGGTGCTGATCTTGATGCAGTCCGTCGCAACGGGGCTGGGTATTGCCGCCACGGCCATGATCTCGCGCCGTATCGGACAGCAAAAACCGAAAGAAGCCGGTCTTATCGCCATACAGATCCTCTATACAGGACTCTTTATTGGCCTATGCTGCAGCCTGGCGGCCTACTTTTTCAGTACCGAGATTGTGCGCTTTTCTGGTGCGAACGAGCAGTTGATCGCCTATGGCTCACGTTACACCCAGGTGATGTTTGCCGGCGCATTTTTGATGATCTTACGGATTATTTTAAACGGTATCTTTCGTGGATCCGGCGATGCAGCCCGCGCCATGCGGGCGCTGTTGATCGCCAATGCGCTGAACCTGATCCTCTGTGCCACCTTGATTTATGGATTGGGTCCCTTTCCCGCTTTAGGAATTCTGGGCGCCGGGATCGCCATGGTGAGTGCCAACTTTATTGTGGTGCTCTATCAGCTCTGGCACCTGCTCTTCCGCAACCGGCGACTGCGCATAGGCAGACAGCAGCTGCTGCTCGTCCCCGCACTGATCCAGCGTATCTTGAAATTAGCTTCCGCGGGCACCCTGCAGTACCTGATCCCCTCCTCCAGCCGTTTTCTGATGATTATGATTGTCGCCAAACTCGGTGAGAGCACCTTGGCCGGCTATATATTGGCCAACCGCATCATTATGTTTACGGTATTGCCCGCCTGGGGCATCGCCAATGCTGCAGGTGTACTCACCGGACAAAATCTGGGAGCCTCCCAGCCCGAGCGGGCGGAGGAATCCGTCTGGAAGACGGGCAAGGCCAATCTCTGTTACCTTGGTCTCATGGCTGCACTCTTACTTTTTTACGGCGAGTCGCTGGCGGCTATTTTCACCAAAGACCCCCTGATCCTGCAGACCACGGCTACCTACCTGAAATATATGGCCATTGCCTATTTTTTCTTTGGGTATACCATGGTGATTTCACGTTCGCTGAATGCCTCAGGAGCAGTCAACACCGTATCCCTATTAAATATCCTGATGTTTTACATTGTCCAGTTGCCCCTGGCCTATCTACTGGCGATCAGCCTCAACTGGCAGTCTACTGGCATTTTCGTCGCCATTACCCTGTCGGAGATCGTGCTGGCGACCGCCTGTGTGCTGGTTTTCAAAAAGGGAAACTGGAAGAAAATTAAAATTTAAAAAGAAATGAACAATACCGAAAAATTACATCAAGCTTTCGCGCAAGGGTTATCCATCCCGGCGAACGCCATTCATAGCGATCTAGCCTATCAAGGGATTACCGCCTGGGATTCCATGTCGCATCTTTTTCTGATTGCCGCACTGGAAGAAACCTTCCAGATCCAGATTGAAACCGAAGATATCCTGGAGATGTCCAGTTATCAGCGTATCACCAGCGTCTTAAAAAAATACGATGTCAGCATCTAAATTCCATTCTGATATGATTAGCACTTCACCAAACAATTTATACCAGTTGCTGAGCGACAACAAGTCACTCCGCTACCTGGATACCCATGGCGATCGTTATAGCCTCAGTGATCTAGCGACCTCCCTTGCGCTGCCCTGCAGCCGGGGACTCGCCTTTCTATACCTCGACAACTCGATTGAATCCGTCAGCCTACTGCTCCATTTCTTTCGGGAAAACTGGGTCATTGCCCTGTTGCCGCCCAATATGGCCGTTCCTTTCAAAGAGCGGCTTGAGCTGCGCTACCAGCCCAATCTGATCTACGACCCACAGCGTGGCAGTCTAAAAGGATATACCAAAGCACTTTGGCGTCACAAAGCCGGACTTTTTTATGCCGACCGGCAGCTTGAGCAGCAACTGCATCCAGATTTAAAGCTTCTGCTCAGCACATCCGGAACAACGGGTTCACCCAAGTTTGTGAAGCTCTCGGAGCAAAATATAATTGCCAATGCCCTATCAATACTGGATTATTTACCGATCAGGCCCACGGATGTGACCCCCTTAAATCTCCCGCTGTTTTATTCCTACGGATTGTCGGTCTTTACAAGCAACTCCATCGGAGGTGGTAAACTGGTCTGTACCAATAGCGAGGTGATGCAAAAAGAATTCTGGCGAGAAATGGAACGTTTCGGCTACACGAGCCTGGCCGGGGTCCCTTATGTCTATGAGCTACTTGCCCGGCTGGGATTTCTGAAGAAAGAACATCCCCATTTGCGTTACCTGACCCAGGCTGGCGGCAAACTCAACAAGGAATTACTGACCCAATTTGCCCAGTATGCACAGGAGAAACAGCTTGACTTCTTTGTGATGTACGGACAGACCGAAGCTACGGCCCGTATGTCCTTTCTTCCACCCGGGCAGTTGCTGGATAAACTGGGTGCGATTGGCAAACCCATTAAAAACGGCCAGTTTACAATCGATCCGGAGAGCTCCGAACTCCATTATACGGGCCCTAATGTCTTTGGTGGTTACGCTGAGGGGCTGACGGATCTCCAGCATTTTGACCCGCCCAAGTCCTTAGCCACGGGCGACCTGGCCCGTCAGGACCAAGACGGCTACTATTATATTACCGGACGGCTCAAGCGGATTGTCAAACTTTTTGGTATCCGGATCAATCTGGATGAAGTAGAACAATTGCTGGCAGCCCAGTTTCCCGGCAAAGAACTGGTCTGTGTAGGCAGTTCGGATAAATACATCAGCATCTGTTATGTAGACCCAACCGTTCAGCAGGAAACGATCAAAGAATTGCTGTTTAAGCGGGTGCATATCCTGCCTCAGGTGATCCGTTTTCAGCAACTGACCTCGATATTACGGACCAGCAATGGAAAAATAGATTATCATGCCATGACAACGCTGTTGAGCGATTCCAATGCGTTGGTACATTGATGATAAGTCCAGCACGCTGTTTGCCGCGTGCTGGACTAATTTTGGCATCCGTCCATGAAAGAGCAGATTGTCCATTCCTATCAATTCATTGTACACCTTCTTCAGTATGCCCATGTGGATGAAATTTGTTATCATACTTAGCGATGAGATTTTTATCTGTTTTCGCAATTGCTTTCACATTGTCCAATATTTCTTGATAATCCGTCTCATTGAATTCGTGCACAGGACCTATAAAATTATGTTGAATGATCGTTACTCCGCAATATTCCAAAATGCCTTTTTGTAACTGAACGAGTCCGCTGGATTTATAAACATCTTGGTACACTTCCAACGACATATCGCCAGCCGTAGTGATGATACGTCCTGTTTTTCCTTTTAGCAAACCTTCGGTTGGTTGACTTTTATCACTTCTAAAAGTAATTCCCGGAAGAAAAGCTCTATCAAAAAATCCTTTCATAATCGAAGGCATACCCAGCCACCAAATAGGATGAATCCACACCTGATGATCGCTCCATTGAATATCCTCTAAAGCCTTCAGCAGATCAGGTTCAAGTTCCATTCTTTGCCGATAACCAAATTGTAAATTGGGATTAAAATTTAATGCTCCGATATGAATATATCGGACTTCGGTTCCTAAATCTAGCGCTGTTTTTATGTACTTATCTGCAATGACTGTATTGAAGCTTTCTTTATCGGGATGTCCGTTTATAACGAGTATTTTCCTCATTTCAATGTATTTATGATGTTCTTAAACAAGGCTATCTGTTGTTTGTAAAAGTGTTTTGTCAAAGTGCAATCAAAGAAATCAAAAGCATGAACAGCCCCTTTGATTTCCAATAAATGAACTGAAACGCCCGTGTTATTTAGTTTTTCAGCATACAATTTCCCTTCATCTTTCAGTGGATCAAATTCGCAAACAATGATAGTAGCTGCTGGTAACCCGTCGAAATTTCTTTCTGAAAGTGGTATAGCATATTTTGGCACATTTTCTATGTTATCTTGCAAATAATGCTTCCACATCCACTTGGCTGCTGTTCGTGTTTGTACAGGTGCATTGGCCAATTCGCGCATAGAATCTGTCTGTAATTGATTACTCATGACCGGATAAAGCAGGTATTGATGTTGAATATGAACATCCTTCTTTTCTCTTGCCAAATGTGTAATGGAAGCGGCGATTGTCGCTCCGGCACTGCTTCCGCCAATAAGTATTTTATTCGAATCACCACCTATCTGGTTTGCTTGTTGGGATAACCATAACAAGATTTCGTAGCTATCTTCCATCGCAGCCGGAAAAGGATTTTCTGGAGCTAATCTATAATCCACTGAAACTATCAACATATTACTTTCTAAAGACAGCTGACAAAGTATACAATCGTACTGCTCTGGTGTACCGTAGATAAATGCTCCACCATGAAAAAACAGATATATTGGCAAATCTTCTTTTCCTTTTGGACGATAAAATCTACATCTGATTTTCCTTAATGCATCTCTTGATAGGATGGCGATGTTGTCAACTTCTAATCGTTGATGAACATCAAGAGAAATCTCGTTTATGGACAGATCCTCTTCTTCTTTTCTGATGCGAATTGGATCATTGATCAGTAATCTTTCATAATCAATTGCACTATATGGATTATCCAGGATAGCTTGTCCGAGTTCTTTATCTATATTTTTTATGCTGTGTGACATAAAGTTGAATTTTTATAAAGTGACAACCACTTTCCCTACAGTTCGTCCCGTTTCTATTTGCAAATGCGCCTGAGCCATTTCATCAAAATCGAACACATGCGAAACGTGTGGTTTTAATATGCCTCGTTCCAAAAAAGAAGCGATAATAGCCATATCTTTTTTACTGGAATATACCGCCATAAAATAGCAGGCATGCAGTTGCTTTTCCTTAGCTTTCTGTTCATCCTCTTTTGTGTATCCTGAATTTAAGGCGACAATGGTTCCGAATGGCTTTAATACTTGTACGGATTTTTGAAAGTTAGCTCCTCCAATCGATTCAACTACAAAATCAAGATCGTGTAACAGCTGTTCAAATGCTGTAGTTCGGTAATCGATACATTCATCAGCTCCTAATCCCAACACAAAATCCCTATTTGGAGCAGATGCAGTGCCAATCACATAGGCTCCCAAATATTTGGCAATCTGTACAGCAAAGTGACCAACACCACCTGAAGCGGCGTGAATTAATACGCTATCTGTTGATCTCAGTTTTCCATAACTATCAAAAGCTTGCCATGCCGTTAAGGCAGCCATCGTACTAGCCGCTGCTTCAATATGCGTGATGTTTTTGGGTTTCAGCGCTAAGTGATCAGCTGGAGCTGCCACGTATTCGGCGTAAGCTTTTCCATGACCTACAAAATTGACCATACCAAATACTTCTTCCCCAATTGTAAATTCGGTAACATCAGCTCCTATCTCCACAACTTCTCCCGAAATATCCCAGCCTAAAATTAAAGGGTCAAAATGTGCTAAATCTTCTGCCAAAGGAGCTTGTCGATTTCTTACTTTATAATCTACCGGATTAATACTTATGGCTTTCACTTTGACCAAAACCTCATTAGCCAAAATTAAAGGCTTTTCAATCTCTTTGTAAAGGAGATTTTCTGTATCTCCAAACTCTTTTAAAACTATCGCTTTCATTTATACTTACGTTGAATTATACAAAATTAGCCCTATACAGCAGCGCTTAACAGGTATATATCGAGTAAATTTGGGTATATTTACATTTATGGCAAGAGAGAATATTTCTAAATCGCTGGAGGTATATTATGAAAAAGTAAATTGTTGTCCACTTCGGGATCGACAGTTTAATTTTTTTGAATTTGTATATGTACTATCTGGGAATGGGGTACATGGCATCAATGGTAATGAACTTCCGTTTGAACCCGGTGATCTTTTTCTGATCACGCCAAAGGATTACCATTCTTTTGATCTTGGTAGTATTTGTGAATTTATGGTTATCCGTTTCGGAGAATACTATGTGCGGGAATATCAATGGAAAAGTATTGATCATATCGAATGTCTGTTGTACAATGCGTCGGATTTATCTGGATCTGTGTTGATCAACCAAGAAGATAAGAAAATGGTTAGCTCATTGATTGAACACTTACACCAAACCCTCATCCAAGAATCTGTCTATACGGAAGATCTAGTTCGGCATTTAGTCAATGCTTTGATTGTCATTGCTGCAAGAAATATAGCCATTATTAAACCCAAAAATATAAGTCCACATGCAGACAATCGTATCTTGCAGCTATTGGATTATATTCAAGAACATATTCGCTATCCGGCACGTTTGACGATCGCTGTCATAGCGGAAAGATTCGATCTTTCTCCAACTTATTTGGGCAGCTATTTTCGTAAACAATGCAATGAATCCCTTCAGCACTATATCTCCTCGTATCGCATCAGGCTTATTGAACATCGCTTACGTTTTAGCAATAAAAGAGTGCACGAAATAGCGGATGAATTTGGTTTTGCAGACGAAAGTCATATTAATAAGTTTTTCAAGCGACACCAAGGAATGAGTTTAAAGCAATACCGTGATTCAGCTATTAAAGTTGCTGATTGATACTTGGAGGTGCATTACCCAATGTTGTATCGACAAGTATGCGGCTGGCGTGTCCCAAGCGAATATCATACACGGAATTGAAAGGCAAATTGGACTTAAACAAGTAAAGCGCACTGCAGGAGTGCGCTTTACTCAGTTAATACCATCAAGTATCATTTTCGTCTCCTATTGTTCCATCTACCGATCATGCGGCTTGTGGCAAAGCTGGCAAGCGTACCCAGCGCAGCAGTCAGCACTGTTTGCAATATATCACCCAAAGAAATACTAGCCCAGATGGAACAGATAGTACCTCCGATGGCTGAGATCCGGATATCATTCCATTTCATCGGCTTCACTCCTTTCTCCGGTCCCAGCCCCGTTGGTCTTTACGTTTTGATCCGTACCATTCGGCTCTTTCGCTGGCGGATCAGCCTGCTGTTCGGGTGAGGATCCCTGCACTGACCTCGCCCCTTGATCAGCATCGTCAGAAACTTCCTCCGACGGGTCCTTCTCTTTTTCCAGGACCGTTTCCAATACACCTAGCCCCACAGCAATATATTTTAAGATATTCACTGCCCTACCAGGCAGCTTGATAGGCGCCAGCAGGACCACCTGCAGCACCTGCCCGATTTTGTTTAAGATTTTTTTCATACATATTAGTTTTTAAAGAGACTGGATGAACGGTCAAAGCCTTATATTCGGACTGACCGTCATCCAATCATCCCACTCTTTATTCGAACAATATGAGAGGACAAAGAATTGAAAGCCCAGCATTCCAATTCCATCCCCCACAACCAGTTTCGATAAATATGAAAGGCCAAGAATAGAAAATATAGCGTTCTAACTGTCAAGCTTTGACGGGATCTGGCGTAAATATGAATCACTGTCTGAGCGCAGCGAGTTTGATTCATATAGCCAGATAACTATAAAGATGACACCAAAGAATGCAATGATCTATTCAGGCCCTTCATTTATCGAATATTCAAATACACCTCATCCCCCATATCCCACAGACTATACACCAACGCTTTGAGCTTTGCCAAGGCCTTACCACTGTAATCACCAGTACCTTCACCTGTTAAGATCGTTACGGGTGCGATACAGCCATGCAATTCCTTCATCGCATTGTTCGCTGCATGGATCAGTATCGCTTCACGGCCCAGCACATTGGGGATACCGATCTGTTCGCCATGTTTGGGGTAACGCCGCTTTTCCAGCCTGTACCGACCGACAGGAATACAGCTGATCCGGGGGAGGTTGTTAAGATCTGGCAATTCAATCGTATGGCAGATATGCTCCCCCTGATAGCTGACGGTTCCATTGGTTCCCTGTGCTCCATACTTTCGTTGGAGCAGCAGGGTGTGTTGGACAGCCATGTTAGCTAATGGTCAGTTCGCCCAGGTGGAAACTCGGTGAAGTCTTTACACCATCACGATGACCTGTAAAGACCCAGCCTTCGAGCACATCACCTGAGTAGCTTGCTGGCAGCGTGAAATTCAGATTTGCTGCCGCCCTTGTCGAAGACTCCAGAATACTGAAGAAATTCTTATTCTTGTTGTACATCAACAGGATGACCGAATCATCAGCAAAGGAGTTGTATTTGTTGAGCTCGGGTGCCCAGGTCAGCGCTATCTCCTGCGGAAAAGGTTCTGACCATTCGGGCGCCATCAGATTGGACAATGAGCCTTTGGCAATAACGATCTTTGAATAATCGATTTCCAGCGTTGGGTAAGTACCCGTCACTCCACCATTGTTCATCAGATATTGCAGCGCCTTGTTGTAACCCGTTGCTTTTCCCTGCAACTTGTCCGAATAGCCGAGGTTGAGCAGATCCATGATCGGCGACAGAAAGGCTACCGCCATCGCAAATTTAGCCCGTTGGGCGATCTGTCCTTCACTTGCTTTTTTGTTTGAGATCTTGGAGAGTGAGCGGACATAATCCACTCCTCGCCAACTGCTTCCTATTACACTTCCCACTTTCCCAGAGTAGGCCCCGTGTATACCTTTTAAGAATCTTGCCATGATTATACATGTTTGATTTATAAATAATTACGACTGTCATGAGCAGTCTTTGTTTTGCTAGCAAGAGCTAAATTAGGAGGACTTTTGGCCTTAAACGAAGAAGTACAGGGATTGATTTTAAATGATTGCGAGCACTGTCATTGCCTGTCAGATTACAGCAATAGATTGAGAGTTTGATAAGAGATTGGCGCAGCCATTCAGGGAATTTGGCATTAGGAAAGACCTGGAATTTACCATCCCACGAGGTCGGTGACCCGGCTACTATTGGGGTAATTATTGGCTGCCCTTCGGGCCCTGCTCGACTCGGAGTGCGGACAGGTTCGGCTCCGCCTCGGCTGCTGTTCGGGTATTGGTCGGCTGGAAGTCGAAGCCGAGCCGAAGAGCTCTCGAAGCCCACCCGAAGGAGACCCGAGCATGGGCCGAAGCTGTCCCGGAGCGGAGCCAAACGAGAGCCGGAGCGCTCTCGAAGGCGAGCTGGATATGTCTTATACTGAAATAGGTTTACATCTACCGAACAGATTACTATATAGATGTTACATCCTATTTTTTTCTACTGAATATGGTTGTCATTGTCTGTTTTCTTACTGTTATCGGTTGTCCTTTCCCTTGCTACTGTTTCCCTGGTTTTGCTGCGGAACTTTTTTGCTTCGAGGTTACGTCTTTGAAACACTTTGGGAACTTTCTGGCTCTGCCATTCCTGATGGGCCTGCTGTGGAGACATCATGTTGCAGGACATATGTGGCCTAAAATGATTGTATATATTGACTGCTTTGACCAGCTGTGCAAGTGCCGTTTTGTAGTCTGGGAAAGTTTCGGCCATCCGATATTCGTTTTTTAGGATACCATTTAACCTTTCTGCCACGGCATTGTCGTATGGGCTCCCGGATTGCGTCATGCTTATTGCAAGCCCATTTTCCTGCAACATATTGACATAATTTGTGCTACAATACTGGATGCCGCGATCGGAGTGGTGGGTCAGACTGCTCTGTGGGTAGATTCTATGTGATATGGCCATCCTGAGCGCTGATATACAGGCCTGGGCTGTTGGTCTGTGGGTAAGTTTGTAGCCCAAGATCTTTCGGGAATAGGCATCTGTGACCAGGCAGAGATAGATCCATTTGTCCCGGATGCGGATGTAGGTGATATCACTTACCCATATCTGCTCGGGACGCAGAGCCTGCCTACGCTGCACAAGGTCGGGCCACTTTTTGAAACGGTGGTCGGATTGGGTGGTGATGGCATACCTGCGTTTGCACTTGACCAAAAGATCATTCTCACGCAACAGTCTGAAGAAAGCGTCCCTTCCCAGTCCAACCATCGCGCTGCCCATTTCTTTGGCCAATATGCTGCGGAGTTTAAGGGTACCCATGCGATGGGAGTCCTTCCGAATTTCACGTACCCGCTCCAACACAAGCCCGCTGCGAACAGAATATTCCTGCTCTCTGCCCATATATTTATAATAGGATTGCCTTGTTCTGCCAAATAGTCCACAAAGTCTGGAGACCGAAACATTCTGGTAGCACGACTTCATTTCCCGGACGATTTGGCCCCAGACTTTTTTACAAAATCAGCCCCATGGTGCTCCTCCGCTTTTTTGATCAGCATCTCCAGGGCAGTAATCTTAAGGTTCGCCTGGAAAAGTTCATCCCTGAGATCCTGCTCATTTTTCATCCCGGCATCTTCTGATTCCACTGTCTGGGGAACTTCAAGCTCCAGATTGCTTTCCCACTGCTGGTACCATTTCATAAAATACCGCGGAGTGGCTTCCCCAGGAAGATTGTACTTCTGGGCAAGTTGCGAATAACTCAGCTTGCCGGCAAGGTATTCTCTGGAAACGAGGATCTTGAAGCTATCACTGTAAACTTGCTGTCCCCCTGATTTACGTTTTGTCATACGCTTTTTCATAATATTAAATTTAAGATTTTAATATTCGGTTTTTGTAAACCTTTTTCAGGAATGGACAATATCGGCAGGAATGTGCCGGTAAATCCAGCACGTAACCCAGCGATTGAAAAAATAAAAATATATTTTATAAACCTGCATTGGCAAAATGCCCAATACTAAAAAGGGAGCCGAATGGCTCCCCCTAGAAAACAAGTTAAATCCGCCCCTTCCGCCTACTCTCTTCAAGCTGCTGATGCAGATCTGATGGGTAATAATAATGCCGTTTGCCAAGCTTCCTCGGCCTGAGCTTTCCCTCGCGGACCAGCCGATAATACTTTGATTCAGAGATACCCAATTTATCGAGTACATGAGCGATATCAAGCATATGTTCCAGTTCGGCAGGTATTTCCACTGTTCCCGCAGGAACTTTATTCATTTCCTCTGTTATATACTTCAAGATTGCTTGCAGCAAAGAAGATATGACCTCCAAAAGGTAACATATGCGATTCATTAAATTTAACATAACCATGCAATTAGACATGCTGGTCGCCGAAACGAGCCGCTTCGCACAATGGGCATTGTACAGGGGCCCCATCACCACAGCGTTAAACAATACATCCATTTTAAGCCAGATTAAACTCTTTCTCCAATTTTGTTTCATCCAGCGATTTTAATATTCCCCAAAAATCTTTTAAGTTTTTGCTGAGGTCACGGGAGGGCGTGATCAACCTTTTGAGTTTGTCCTCCGGCAACCACCGTTCTAGTTTCTCCTTTATCTCAGCATTGATTTCCAACTTATTAGGCAAGTTTACAGGCACCCGAAAGTACAACATATTGACATACACCCGCGCCCGTATTTTTACCAGCCAAGGATTTTCCTGCAGCTCTTTGGTGGTCACATCTATTCGGCAGAATTTCCCATCATGCATATACACATCCGCCGTACGCTGTTCTTTATAGATGATCACAGCGTGCAGGCATTTTATCGTATTACTAACTATCAGCCCTTCACCCTCCCATTTGCGCAAGAGGTATACCATCAGTGCCAGGCGATCCCGATCACGCTGCCATAGACTGAGCAGCATAGCCTGGGATTCTGCTTTTGTCAAAGAGGAGAGATCCATCGCTGTCGTCTGGACATTATCCCAGGAGAGCTGCCTTGGGCTCTTTTCCAGCTGGTCAGTCGCATGCTCACAGGCATCTTGATTTTCACAAGCGCCGATTCCAATCTCTAGTAAAAGTGGTGCTGGATGTCGATCGAGCTGAGGTTTGGACTCTGGGAGATGAATCGTCACCCGACCAAAGGATTGCCAGTCCAGCAATACCCATTTTGGAAACCGATGCACAAACAGTATATACGCGGCCACTATCGGAAAGAAAAACCAAAAATCAGTCGTCAGATACCATCGCGAAAGCAAGATTAATCCTGGCCTGTCAGGTAGCAATACTTCCAGTACAACCCCGTGAATAGCGAGGACAACACAGGATGAGCAAAGCAGATAAATCATAAAATTCAGCTTGGCATTCCTACTGAACCGCTGCCGAACCACCAAGGCCGTATGCATATAGCTGATCAGTATAGCGTAGACCAGCAGAAGCAAAACCGTACCGATCCATACAGACATAAAGCGCTTGTTTTGGACACGGTCCACCATCTTACTACCGCCGGAACCCAGATTTATGATCAATGCAATGATAAAGCAAAGGAAAATATAAAGTGGATAATAGAATATTCGGCCGCATCGGCGAGATGGAATTTTTAATAAATACGAAAACGACCTTCTACTTTTATTTAATTTACCGAATCGCATAATGATTACAAATTGGTTAGGTAATTGGCTTTAAAACAAATAAACTGACATTTTCAGGTTGATTATCAGAATCCTATTTCATCATCGACTGTCCATCAATATCAGGTCTTAAAAAAATACTTACCTCAAATTTACAAAATTTCTTTTAAATAATACTTTATTGCTCTTTGAAACATTCCGTCAAAATATACGGAATCCTGTCATATCTGATCCAAACACTTGTTTTCCGTGGTTTTAGCCGATTTATTTGTGGTTTTACATAACAGAATAAATATGAAAAGAACATTTGACCAAGCAGGTGTAAACGACCTGCAAGAAGAAGTATTGACCGCCACTTATGCTGACCGTCTTGCTATGATCAACTTTGTCATGAGTGACCTCGTCGGCTTTATGCTTGCCTATTTTGATCTCCGCCTTAGCCAGATCCAATATCTGAACACGATGTCGCTCGCGCTCAAAACCGAACTTAGCATCGGGATTGCCGATAGCTGGAATAACTATCTAGCGGTCGATTTCCAAAAAGAAAGCAGCTCAGTCGATGAGGAGGAAGATACACCCAAGGACATCATCCTATCACGATACAATTCATCCAGTAACCAACCTTTCGCCAACAGCTTATTGCCGACAGGTTATTTTTCTATCCGCATTGTTTACCGGAATACAGCATACCGCTAGTCCATGTTTCTCCGAAACAAACATGGAAATTCTCCAAAATCAACAGCTATATGCCATCCGAGTCATTCAAGTTGATAGAAGCAGAAATGGATTTTGTGAGCAAGAGTACGCTCACAAAATCCTTTATTCAGCGGCTACCAGGTAGCCGAACAAGACTGCTCAGCAATAACCAGATCAGTATTTATGAAGAATATTTAAAAACAGGCAATCTCGAGAGTTACAGTTACCTCATCGAGGCCAGCGCCTCTACCCAGATCAGTTTTGAGATCCTAAGCCCACAGACCCACCTACTTTATCACTTGGAGGGGCGGCAGCCCGTGCATTATCATCAGCCCCAGATTCAGGAAGAGTTTCACCTGCGTCCTTTTCATGGTGCATTTTTCTATGCCCCTATTACGATTATTACCTTACATTTTGAGCCCGGCAAGTATCATATCCAAGGTTTTACATTACCCCTGGAGCTACTTGACCTGAATGGATTGTCAGGCTTTGATTATTTGGACGAAGTTGTGGCAGCCAATAGGCAGCGGCAACCGCAATATCGGGTAAGCCTCGATTTTGAGGCCATGGAGCATACCCGGCGTATCCTCGGCGAACTAAGCACAGAACTGCTTAAAAAGCCCATGATCCCGAAATTATGTATCCTAAAAAAAATTCAGGAGCTGCTTTATTTGAGCAAGGACAAAATGCTCAAAGCAAAGGGCTTATTGCGCCACCCTGATCTCATCGTACGCCTAGCACGGGAGCTGATCAGCACCCGGATTGCCGAAACTGACGGACCTGTGTTGATCAGCCATATTGCCGAAAGCCTATTTATTGAATCTCAATATCTAAATTATCTCCACAAGGAGCGCTATGGGCTACCGATCAAAGCGTATAGTAGTCAGGAGCTATTGAAAAAAGCCAAACATTGCCTCGGACAAAAACTATCGATCAAAATAACCACCAGCCGATGTGGCTTTAGTGACCAGTCCAGCTTCTGTCATTTCTTTAAGCGACATACTGGCCTGGCGCCGAGCGAATACATCAGATCCCTATTGCCGCCCAAAGGCGAAGATTAACTATGGGTTTGACCAAATCAAAGTCAGTATTCAATCAAAAAACAGGACATTTTTGCCTCTATCTTAGGATTAATGAAATATATACCCCTAGGACTGGGTGAATTTATAAACAAAGAGTATGATGAAGCAAGAGCATATACAGCGTACAGGACGAGCTAGGATGCATTCTTTAGACGAGAAACCATTCGCCGTGGATTTGAGAACCCCATATCGGCAGTGGCCATCACAATTGTTGCACTTGAAGTATTCTGGTCCTTCAAAGATGAACCTCCTGCGGTCAATGACCTGCTGCTGTGCCGGCCCTGTACGTGACCGGCACGGACGCAGGTTTACGACATTCCCGCGAGGCGGTACGATATAGCATTTACTTAAAAAGGGGTGGCATCGTAAGGCGTTTCAGCCACATCCGGCAGTATACTGTGAAACCGGATAAATCTCAGATGTATCTGATTAACTAACAAGATTTGACTATTAAAATTTTGCATCATGGCATTATTTCAATTAGACATTCAAAGCGCTCCTACTAGTCCAGCGAGCTACTCTTTGGTTACAGGAACGCCTCCAAGCTGTTCAGGTAACCAAAGAATCTGTACAATAACTGCAACAGATAATGGTAGCGGAAAGCCGATTATAGACGTAGCTGTTTTAACCAATATGGTTAATGCTTTGAATTCGCACAGCAACACAGGTGGTGTTAACCTGAAAACTTAAATTTCGTGGAATACAACTTGTTGAGAAATGGCCGAAGCACTAACTTCGGCCTTTCTATTAAAATTAATACACTACCGGATTTCCGTTATTCGTAATGACAGTATACTCTTGGTCGTTTTCTGTAATGAAAAATTGTTTTTTTTCAAGGCAGCACGTAAACCATCAAAATCCGACACATTTTCTGTCTCGATCAATTCCATCTCATTTCCCACTATTAAAATTGGTGGAAGTTGTGGATAATTGATCTCAAATAATGTTAACCAAAATTTTAAGGGCATCCCCTCTTTTTTCGCATCTCCGCCGTTATTCTTTTTCTTCTTTATTTTTGCGACCTGCCATACCTCTGCAGGTAAATCAACCAGTAAAACATTTAGGCGCAATCTATTTGCCAGATCACATATAATAGCATTTATCAACTCTTCTTTCCCCATCGATATCGGCCAAACAGATTCATAGGTAAAAGCATTATTTTTCATCCAGAGGGATTGCGATTCATCCGTAGGCTCAATAAAACGAGTTGAATCTGCGACTGCTAACTTTATGCGTTCCTTTTTCATCAGCGGTAGCTCCCGGATGGAACCGTAGAGATATAAAAATAACGGAATGGGCGTCACATTGACAGCGCGAAAGCGCACCTGCTCGCCAACAGTGTCTAGCGCGTACTGTAGTTTGGCGCCATTCAGGTAACTATCAAAACGACTGTAAAATCCGTCTCCCATTATGTTCCCGGTCGTATCCGATACGAAAAAATCATCCTTTATTGGCCATTCCTTCAAGTCGTCACTTGATAGTGCCTGCAGAATATTCTTTTCAGTCAACATATCCCCAGCCGTGATAGCGAGTACCTTGTTATTTCTGATCCAGACCAGGTGGGACACTCCTTGGTGCGGAAACAGATTTTTTAAGTCCCGATCTTCTACAACGACGGGAAGCGTATTGGATTTTGTGTAATCATTTTTGTTCCAAAAACGCTCTACCTGTTCTTTCTTTTCAAAGGTGACCGGAACGATCTTAATCCGATCACCAAATAGCTGCTGCAATTTCTGATTTTTGGGAAGTGCCTCAATACACGAACTACAGGAGGTCATCAAAAAGTCCAGAATAATGAGGTCAGATTTTACCGAATCCCATACAAGTGTTGGCGAGGCATTTCTGATCACAGGAGACATCGCTGGAAATGTCATGGTCTCCCCCAATTTCAGTCCTTTTGTTTGTCCCAAAAGAAGTAGGGGGAAATAGAGTATTACTAAGCTTATAAATCTTTTCATCATGTATTTTTTTAAATTTTCGGGAATGGAATTTCCCATTGTTAAACATATTATCTAGCGCTCATTTTGAATTATCGAAGGAGCCGTCCCCACTACTGTCAGGGGAATGGGAAAAGCATACCACAGGTCATTTGGCTTCAACTCATACCTTGCTCCATTTATATGTCGCACCAATGTCCGGGCAAAGGCAGTCTCTCTATTCAAACGCTTTAGATCCATCCAAGTCAGATTACGTAAAATGAGTGATTTTTTCCGCTCCTGTATCACGCGACCCAGTGCTATAGCACTTTCGGTAAATGTAACTGGCGTATATTGACCGGTTCTCCATCTCCGCAGCAAGAGTTTGTTTAATACCCTCGCGCCCTCGGCAAGTTTATTATTACGTACCAACGCTTCTGCCAAGGATAAGTAAATCTCATCTATTGCGATCCCCGCAAACGAAGCACTATTTTGCTCCCCATCATACTTGCCCTTAAAAGCATAGCTCCCATCGGCATTTCTATCAAAATACAATACCTTGCGCAAATCATTACTTTCATAAGAGTCATATAAAGCGCTATTTATTTTAGATACTGCAGCATTGAGCATTGGACTACTCGTCGTTATGGCATGGAAAATTACTTCCTTATTAAACTGGAAAAATGGCATGGCGGAAGATTCGTTGATACCGTTATAATCGATCAATTCATCCGTGTAGGAAAGCGCCTCTCTGGTTGCTTGCTCTGCAAGTGCATAATCCCCAACCACTAGACCTAAGCGGCCGAGTACAGCTAAGGCCGCCACTCGCGTCGGTCTGGTTTTTATCGTTGTATGCGTAGGAAGCAAGGGCACCGATTCGACCAGGTCGGATCTAATCTGCGCGTAGGTATCCTTCAAATTTGATCGTTCAGATACATAATTGACCGCAGGATCATTTCGCAATACCAAGCCCAATGTATTTTCGGCATTATCCTTATCATATGGAAGGGTAAAGACATCTGCCAACTGCATTAATGCAAATGCACGAAAAAACAGCGCACTTCCTTTAATCCGATCATAGTCAACCGGATCCTCCTCTCGGGCTATATCTTTCAGCACCGCCAACACCTGACCAGCCACCTGAATAATTTTATACGGCCCCCGCCAATTGTTCAGATTGATATTGGCATTTGCGTCCCATAGATAGACATCTTTTTCGCCTACCTGTGTAATGGCATTATAATTTACGTCCTCTAAATAATAGTGATCAGAGCCAACCTCCCCGATCACGGGATAGGTATAGTTCATTTCTGAACGGTTGTCGAGCAATGCCTCACAATCAGCCAAACTCGAGGGCACCACCATTTTCTGATCAGGTTTTACATCCAAGTATTTGGTACAGCCAAACAGCAGTGTAATAAACAAGACAGCAATTAATGCCTGCATTGTCTTTATATCTATTCTATTCATAACCTTATTTTAAAATTTAACATTCATCCCCAGTGAATACGAAGTTGGCAATGGAATAGCATCCCGATATTCCGGATCCAGTCCCAATTTATTTGCCCGCCACAGTATCCAGTTGATGTTTTTCACAAAACCATAGATAGAGAGATTTTTAATTCCGCTGATTTTATTGAAGGTATACGAGAATGAGAGATCCTGTAACCTTATATTATCACCTTTTTCCACCAGCACACTGCTTTTACTGTAAAATTCATCCCGAAATGGATTTATTGGATAAACTAACGATGGTACATTGGTACTTAACTCATCACCGGGTTGCTGCCAGCGTTTTTCATAGTCCTGATGTCCCACCCAATATTGACCAACCCGATCTTCGGAGAACGACTGCCGAAAGAAATAATGGCCTAGGCGAGCCTGAATATTGAAAGAAAGACTCCAATTTTTGTAATTGAATTCATTTGTGATATTGCCATAATAGACGGGCAATCCGGGACCGATGTATTTGAAATTTTCCAATGGCCCATACAGGATATTGAAATAATCTTTGCTTTCTTCCCCTTTATTGAATCCGATGGGGTCACCTGTATTAGGATCTAATCCAGCAAATGGGAAAGCAAATACCGACCCCGTGTCATAGCCTTTCTGAAAAAAAGTATTTGCTGTCCCCGAATTGGTGATGTATTGCGTAGCAAAGGGCAATGAGATATTATATTCAATCACCTTGGTCCTATTTCTATTCATCAACAGCCTAGACTTCCAGTTGAAATCAGCGGTCTGCATATTGACACTATTTAAGGTGATCTCAAATCCCTTAGCCTCCAATTCGCCCCCATTTTTCATGATACTTAGAAAACCTGTTGTCGGATCCACCGGCGTACTGGTGATCAGGTCAATCGAATTGCGACGGTAATATTCCATACTACCATTGAGTCTCCCCTTAAGCAAGGAGAAATCCAGTCCCGCATTGATTGTTTTGACCCTTTCCCAAGTGAGCGACGGGTTGCCGGGCGACTGCAATGTCGCATTTTGCAATCCCGTCAGGTAGTCACTTCCATTAAAATAAATCAATGGACGCCCCGAGAATCCCGGATTTACCTGACCTGCAAATCCGTAGGAAACACGCCATTTCAACTGGTCTATCCAATCCACAGACCGCATAAAAGGTTCCTTTTCCATCGACCAGGCCAAGCCCGCAGACCAGAGCGGCTGCCATTTTTGATTGGCTTTGACACCAAATAGATTAGATGCGTCCTGCCGGATATTACCCGAAAAAATATAGCGGTCCAAAAAGGTATAGTTGGCACTACTGTAATAAGAAACAAAACGATTGACCAGTTTTTCCATGACCAGCCCCGAGTGTATCGTACTACCACCATAGCGTTGATTATAGATCGGATTGAGCGATACAAAATCGACCTGCACACTGGTCAGCTTATCCGGATCATAGCCATACAGTATCATCGAATTATTATCGTAATATTTCTGTCTGATCTCCGACCCGCCCAACCAGATCAATTTATGCCGCCCATCCTGCCAGTCCATCCTATAGTTTAGCTGCAGCCGTGCTGTCTGGCTACTGGTATTGCTATTTTGATTGTGGAGCCTATCGCCCACCGGGATGGGACGCTTTAGGATCTGATTATCATCCCATTGGGTATATAGATTTATCATATTGCGCATGGCATACGAATTGATCCCAAGCCAGTCCGAAACACGGTCTTTGACATTCTGATAGCTATACATACCCTGAATATCAAAGCGTGATGAGAGCTTGTAGCCCACGGACAGATTCACCAGCAGATCAGTAGGATCAGTCCATTGCTTGTTTGATCCCAGTTCCTTTAACGGATTATACGACCAGTCCAGCAGCTTACCATTGCCTGCGGTGTCCCTATATATTCTACTGATCGGCACCGCATCAATTGTTGTCGGATTTCCATGCTCATCTACCAGACGCATATACGGCAGCACCGGGAGATTATCCTGCAGGCCATAGGCAAGACGCTGATCGGTAGAAAAATCCTCGGAGTGAACTTTTGAATAGTTTATATCAAGATTGATGTCCATTTTCTTGAGCGGTTTTATTTTCAACGAAGACCTGACCGTCTTTCGATCGTTAAAAGATCCAATGATCTGATTATTGTTGCGATTATAACCACCCGAGATGCTGTAGGAAATATGCTGGTTGCCTCCCGAAAACTGTAGGTGATACTGCTGCGCAAAAGCATTGCGATAGACATACTTGTTATAATCGTCCCGCACATCGTAGGTCCGGTATTTTGCTATCATTGCCTCTGCAGTTTTGCTATCCACCCTACCCTGCCTGACATTATCCAATAGCTCCACCACCGGAGATACTGTCTGGTAGCTATAGATGTCTTGCAATTTATAGTCGTAATAGCCATTCTTAAACAAATAAGTCTCTAAGTCTATGTAATCGCTACTTTTCATAAAAGGGAGCGCATAAATATTCGGCTTACTATTGACGGTTACACTACTATTAAAATCTATGCTCGTAGGTGCATTTAGCTTCCCTTTTTTTGTGGTCAGGACAATGACACCTCCCCCGCCATAGGTCCCCCAGAGGGAAGTCGCCACGGCATCCTTCAAGATGGACACACTTTCAATATCATTGGGATTGATATCTCTCAGATCTCCATCATATACGACATTGTCCAAAATAATGGTACGGGATGCCGATCCCGACACCACACTCCTACCACGGATATCAAAGTCAAATCGTTTACCATTGGTGTATTGCGCACGGTCTAGGAGCTCATTGTCCTTATCAAACCGGACTGCATTGCTGATATTCTCAAGCCGGTCCATTATATACGGGCCCACACGTTTATTCAACGACTTATTATCCAGCAACTCAAAGCTACCGGCAGCCCTTTCTTTCGGGATACGCTGCAGCCCAGTGCTCACCACCTCCACCTCTTCCAATTGATTCTCTAGTGGTATCAGTTTAACCATCAATGATACTCCAACAGTATAGAGCATTTCTAAGCGCTTGAATCCCACATGGGAGAAGAAAACTGTCCCTTTTGAATTGGAAACTAGCAGTGAAAACGAGCCGTCATTTTTAGACGAGCTTCTACCCTTTTCACCATCGACTCCGATCGAAACACCTTTGATCGGCTTACCGTCGGCAACTGATACAATGGTACCGCTGATGGATAACAACCCATCCGCCCCGCTGTCCTTGCGGGGCGTCTGAGCTGATAAACTAAACATAGAAATTAATAAAAACACGATTACAAATAATGTAATCTGTATACATGGAATATTGACCACCTTATCCAATAAGGCAGTTAACGATTTTGATTGTTTCGTCATCTACTTATTGTTAAGGTTAGTCTTTTCTTAGACAGAAAAAATTATGGATTCTTTTACTGACGGCTAGTTCAGTCTGGCTTATCTGCGTAGTATCAGCATCGAAGATATCTACATCATTGATATTACTATTACTTGTATGTATCGTAAAATAAGCGATCAATAAGCGGAATAGATCAGCTAAGAAGACCTTCTTATGACAGATTACATAGAGTTCATCCATGTAATTGCTGTCCGTGTGGTTTTTCAATAGTAAATGCAGTGTATTTTGGATACCGATGAGATCATACTTTTCCCAAAAGTCAGTGATCTTTTTGATGGGATCGTATTCCGCATCATGGATTTCATAGAGTGCAAACTCTAGGGCAAGCACATTTGAATATTTTTGATTCATTTTTAAGATTCATAAAGATGACTTTGGTTATGTCCTATCGTTTGAATCGGACATACCTTCCCCTATTGCAAAATTTTTGCATTCCAAAGAGGTGTCATTGCAAGGACTAATCAGCCCTTACAGGTATCACAAATTAAGAATTAACAAAATCCCGAAAAGCACCCCAAGACGGTTACAAAGCATTGATTAGGGGGACATTATGGCGCTTCCTGTCGGGAAAGATAAAAAACCGACCTGTTTTTTTTATAGAAAAACTATACACAAATTCCTTTATTTATTTGGAAGAATAAAAATTAAACGCTAATTTTAAGTTGTTCAGGCTCGATAGAGCAATTAACTTTATTATTAACCAGATCAAAAAGGGATGTTGTATTACAGACAGATCGGAAAACCTCATACAAGGGAGTACTTATTTGTATCCTATCGTCATGTTACAAACCTGCGATAGCAGCCCTTTCCTATTTTGGTTTTTAGTGATTTAAATAATCTATCCAGGCGAACGAATAACGTTCTTTATGGGAATAGTGTGTGAAAACTGAAGGTCTACCTCCTGGAGGTAAACTGTGGTTTTTTGGTGGGTGTTCTCTGTTCGTTTTATCATAATCTAATTGTGGTTATAAAAAACGATGTGGCTCAGAAAGCATGAGGAAACTTGGATTGGTTAAAAACCAATAAGGCGAGTCCCAATGCTCCGTTAGTGGTGCCGCTAAGTACCTCCATGATCAAAACCATGGTCCCCCGGAGACTGACAAGGGAATCGCCCTATTGGACTTATATCTTCAAAGATAAAAAATTCCAATAGAAAGCGAACCCAAGGTCGACTCATAGGGAAAAATTTAGCGGCTTCCTAATATGAGTGACATCGTTTAAGTAGACTTTTCTTCTACCCTAGTTGTCGCTATATGTTGCTGAAACAAATATAGGTAATAAATATAAAATATAAAAATATTTTCAATAAATTATGAATAAGAATATAGTTGATGAGTATGTAGATATTTTACAATATTATCTAGAATACTATGGACTTTATAGCATAGATATCAAAAATCTTCTTAACACATCTACAGATATTGTTCAAGATATTAAAAAAGGTAAAAATGGTCCTACCTTAAAGAAATTGGAAGCCATAGCTCAGCTTTTTGGTTTAAATTATTATGAGTTTGGAAATCCCGAATTCAAACTTCCTGAAAAAGAGAATTTACCAACCCCCACCCAAGAGAAGATTTTGTGGAGAGCTGAAGTAGGGCCGCCTGAATCGAAAAAATACAATAAACTCGATTTAAACAATGCTGTTATTGACGCACTGACAGATTTCAAAGATAAGGAGAAATTTCTTGCTTCAGAAGTGTATGATAATTTACCTCAAGAATTAAAAGGAAAACTAGGTTCTGCAATACGCATTACCGGTCTTTTTTCTGATGAACTTAAAAAAAAAGTTGAGAAAACTGGCGAAAAACTCGATAAAAAAGGGAGCGGGCGAAAACAAGAGTATTATAGAGTTACTCCAAATTTAAACTAAAAAAAATAGAATTTAATTCATTTAATATTGAGTATAAAAAAAGATTATCGAAATATACTAGACCATATTTAATTACATTATGCCATTAGACCTATCAGAAATTTTGGTTATCGGAGTATCATCCAGAGCTCTTTTTAATCTAGAAATCGAAAACGCAATTTTTGTTGATGAAGGTATTGCTGGGTACAGAAAATACCAACAAGAACATGAGAATACATCATTGGAACCTGGAACAGCCTTTCATTTAGTTCAAAGTCTTTTACATCTAAATGACAGCGCTAAAAAAAGAATTGTAGAAGTTGTCGTAATGTCTCGCAATAGTCCGGAAACAGGCGTTCGTATAATGAATTCCTTACGTGATCATAAATTGGATATAACCAGAATTGCATTAAGTGGAGGAGAACCCTTAGCACCATATATTGACGCGTTTGATATTGACCTATTTTTAAGTAAAGATGAAAAAGATGTCCAAACTGTAATTGACTCTAAATCATGTGCAGCAGCATACATATATGAACCGCCTACTAAATTTAAACCAAACGATAACAGGGTAAAAATCGCGTTCGATGCGGATGCTGTCTTATTTTCTGACGATTCCGAACTTAGATATAAAACCCAAGGAATGGACGCTTTTCATAAACATGAAGCAGAAAATGAGGATGTACCGTTAGAAGAGGGCCCATTTGCCAAGCTTCTTATTAAGCTTTCAAAGATCCAAGAACAACTGCCTGAATCTATTGAACTTTCTCCTTTAAGATTAGCTATTGTAACAGCGCGCAATGCACCATCTCACATGCGCGTAATAAAAACTCTTCGCAAATGGGGAGTATATGTCGACGAAGCATATTTTTTAGGAGGCTTATCCAAAGATAAGGTTTTAAAAGCATTTGGAGCACATATTTTCTTTGATGATCAGGACGTACATCTTAAAGATTCTTCCAAATTCGTCCCATCAGGAAGGGTACCTTATGCTTATGATTCTCCCCTTTTAAAATTAGATAGAGAAAACCTAACAATTCTTGATAGCACAATAAGTAGCAAATAGAATAAATATGATAGAAAAGTTGAAGTCTCATCTTTCACTAGTTGATTACTATATGTTTTTGATTCCCAGAATAAAAAAGAGCTATCGAAGCAATAATTAAACTTTACACCTGGAAAAATGATTGAAAAAGAATTTAATGAACTTTGTTCTTTTAGGCAGAACTATCCTCCGATCAAAGGTGAAACAATTTCAACAAATTCAGAACTTGTAAAGCCTGTGCGCGCTAATCTAGCTGCTTTAAAAAATAAGCTCGAAAACAGATTTGAAAATTACAAAGGTGTCGAATTAAAATTTGAATATTCAAAGGGAGCTTCTAATTTCCCTAATATATTACATGTTTCTATTTTGCCTCCTGAGCAGAAAGTTTCAAATGGCATCTATGTCGTGATATGTTTCGACAAGTTCGGAAGGGGGGCTTTAGCTGGATGTGCGGAATCAAAAACAAATCCTAAAGGATTAGATGTTATCACTAGAAAAAAATCCAATAAGGACGAATTAATTATTGATGTCGATGGCGCTACAGAGAACACTAAATATAATAATACGTTTGCCAATCCAAAGGGGTTCTATTATGAACTTATTGACGACAAAGAATTATTTGATCATCTGGAGGCTTCCCTTAAACTCGTTTTATTTAAGCTAAATTTAATAGACAGTTCAAACATACCAGTAAAAGATCTGGTAACAAGCACCTCGTTTTCTACTCCATTTGATCCAGAAAACGTCGAAGATGGACGAAAAAAAATAGCTCGAGAAATTAGTGTAAGGCAAGGCCAACCAAAATTTCGCAAGGATCTATTAAAGGCATACAATTATCAGTGTGCAATTTCAGGTTGTGAAATACAACCTATTTTAGAAGCTGCTCATATCCTTCCCTACAAGGGAAAGGAAACTAATCACATTCAAAACGGCATACTCCTCCGCGCTGATTTGCACACTCTTTTTGATTTACAACTGATATCTATAGATTCTGAGACATATACCATCGGTATTGATGAATCCCTAGAAAATTCCGAATACAAAATATACAATGGAAAGAAACTAAATCTTCCAAAGGCAATTAGTTCGCAGCCTAGTAGAGAAGCTCTGATTCTTCGCGAGAAGACAAAAAATACAATTTAATACTATGAATATTATAAAAGTTGTTTGCGGTATTATATTCAAGGATGATCTTGTTCTGATTTGTCGACGGAAGCCAGAAAAATCTTTAGGTGGTTATTGGGAGTTTCCGGGCGGAAAAGTCGAAGGTTTGGAATCTTACGAAGAATCTTTGCTCCGCGAACTGATTGAAGAACTCAACTTGAAGGTCGAAATTAAACAGCACTTTTTTGATACTGTACATCATTACGATAAAGGCGCTATCGAATTGATTTCTTTCATCTGTTCGACTACCGGTACTGTGGTAGAGTCTACAGATCATGATCGGCTTGAATGGGTAAAGGTTGACAATCTATTAAATTGGAAGCTTGCTCCCGCAGATATTCCAATTGCGAAGGAACTGATTGAAAAATTTAAAAGCTAGAAATAGTAAGGAGTTTTAGGAATAATACCGGACATAAGAAAGCACAAAATGATATTTAAAGATTTTTCAGAAAATGAACTCTACCTATTCATGAATGGCAAATTTATCTACAAACGATGGTTGGATACCGGCGTATCAAAAGTTTTCGACGTAATGGCATATGACAAATACACCCTTGCCAGCATAAAAGAACTTGGAAATGAAAATGGATTGTTTATAGTCAAGGCAAAAATAAAGCTAACACCTACTGAACAAGGCGGCCGAAAAACAGGTATCATCACAGGTTATCGACCCAATCACGTGTTTGAATATACGTCAGAAGGTAAATTACACCGGACTTATATAGGTGACATACATTTTGAGGGCGAGGATCTAATGCCTGGTGAAGAAACCATTGCTACTGTTCGCTTTCTCCTTGTAAAAGAGCTAGAGCAATATTTGACAAAAGGCCGTAAATGGTGGCTACTTGAAGGACCTAATATTATTGGTGATGCAGAAGTATTATAAAGTAAGAGAATACCAAGAAAAAAAATATGTCTACGAAATTTCAGATAAACGATCCCAGCCTTGAATCGCAATGGCGAGCGATTATATCGTTTGGGAAAAACTCGGCGACATATAAGTTTGCCTTTGCCAAGGCAATGATCTGATGACCAGTACCATATCTCTATATTTAAAACATTTCTTTAAATTAGATTGAAAGATTCGTTAGGATATGGGACTTGGTTCCAGCCCGATTGTCCATTGGTAATGCGATATAAAAATGCATAGATGATCTCAGTTAGTTTAAATGGAGAAAACCGTTTACTCTAAGGATCCGGCGATAGGTCCTAGATTTAACTGATACATTCGAATATAGAAGAATTTCGAAGCTACAAAAAAGGAATATTAAAATTACTTTACAAATTACTTTTAATTATTTAACACTAAGTCTTCTTTTTTTTATACAAAACATTATTAATCAAACAGAGGAAAATAAAAAAAAGATGTATCTTAAGAAGAAATTAACCTCGTATTCTTTTATTTTCAATTGGAGCTGAATCGTTGATCGAAATGCACTAAAATTTTTACCATGGACAGCATCAAAAACTTTTCAAATCTATTGACTGATAAAAACATTATTTCTAATGATCCGTGATGCTTTTCAGTCAATCGAGGCAGCTAGTAATAAGTAAAGAACATCGTTCTGATTGTTCCCACTCCCCATGAGAAATTGGGGTTCGTTAATTACTCACTATCAGAGTTAACTCTGACGATTAAAATGTTAATACGTTTGTGTCGGTTCAACCGAACGGCTGTCTCCCATTTAAATTGCCATTTAATCTATCGTAAAGCTAGTAACATGGAAAAACTAAAAGAAGTGTAAGAGACGTGATACCAAGTAATGGAAACTATAAAATTTAACAATAATTAAAAATGGATATACCGAAAGCCCTGTTAGATCAAATAAAAATAGGAAATACTGTGCTTTTCTTAGGAGCTGGAGCAACTTACGGAGCATCTCATAAGAATAATCATATTGTTCCAAACGGAAAGCAATTAGCTGAATTGATCGCTAAAAAATTTGTTGACGATGATCTATCAACTAGTTCTTTACAAATTATTGCAGAAATTGCGATATCAGATACTGATCTTTTCACTTTACAAAATTTCATTGCCGAATATTTTAGAGATTTTGAGCCGGCGGAACATCATTTAAAGGTTCCGTCATTTAGATGGAAAGCAATAATTACAACAAATTACGATTTAATTGTTGAAAAGTCTTTTAGTAAAAATCCTAATCCCCAACAGATACTGGTAAAATTTATTAAAGATGAAAAAATATCTGATCGAATTCAAACTATTAATGATTTGCAATTTCTAAAACTGCATGGGTGTGTTACAGAAATAAATAATCCTGAAGTACCTTTAATTTTGACAATTGATCAATATGTCTCTCATAAATCAAATCGTGAACGATTATTTAGTAGAGTACAAGATTTGATGAGGCAATATACATTTATTTATATTGGTCATAGTCTAGAAGATAGCGATATAAGGGAGATATTGCTTAGCCAACCAGACAATCTGAATCATAGATTGAGGTCATATATTGTGGCTCCAACTAGTCACCCTTCTTTAAAAAGGATGTTTGAACAAAAAAAGATAACTACATTAGACGGGACATATGAGGATTTTATTAACACTATTTATGAAAAAATAGATCTAAAAGAAATCCATTCGCCCTTGGAAATTAATGATGTAGAAACGGAATCTGAGATTCTTAAAATTATTTCCAAAGATCAAACTCCAAGCGAAAATCTAATTAATTTCCTCAAAGTAGACATTGTATTCCCTAAAACTACCGAAGAATTTGAAGAGATTTCACCAGAATACTTTTTTAAAGGTAACTCTAATTCTTTCTTTTCGATCAAAAATGAATTTGATGTCCGACGAAATCTGGAAAACGGCTTCATAAGCGAAGTATTTTTGGATTCTAATATAAATGGATCTAAAATCTATCAAGTCCTTGGACATGCGGGTAGTGGAAAGACTATATTTCTTCAACGTCTAGCTTTCGAAGCTGTAAATACATATAACAAGATTTGCCTATATTTTACTCAGACTGGTATTATAAACATAGACGCCATAATTGAATTATCCAATATAGTAAGGCAAAGAATATTTTTAATCATTGATAAGACCAATCAACACGAAATTGAAATACTAAATCTCTATGATAGATTAAAAAAAGAAGGGATTGATGTAACTATTGTAACTGCGGAAAGAACAAATATATGGAACGTCGAATGTCAAAGAATTAAACCCTTTCTAAACCATAATTATTATTTAAAATATTTGACATCTTCTGAGATAGATGATCTAATAAATTTATTAGAAATCCATGATTGCCTTGGTTATTTAAAAGATAAACCCCGAGACATACAAAGAATAGAATTTGAAGAAAGAGCTGGTAGAGATTTATTAGTAGCTTTATACGAAGCGACTCAAGGAAAATCTTTTCAAGAAATTGTTACTGACGAATATCATTCAATTCCTGATGAAAGAGCGAAAGAGATGTATTTGACAGTTTGTTTAATGCATAGTTTAGGATCGTTTACTAGAGCGGGCTTGTTATCTAGAATTCACGGAGTATCATTCTCAGAATTTGAGGACCTTTTCTTTCTACCTTTAGAAAACCTAATTTATAGTAGAAGAGATTATTATATTAACGATAATGTTTATGAAACTAGGCATCGACTTATAGCAGAATTTGTTGTCTCTTCTATTCTCTCAAACGAACAAATAAAATATGATGAATATATCAAGATTATTTCTGAAATAGATATAGATTACGACTCGGACATGAATGCTTTTTTCTATATTACAAATGCAAAAAAATTACTTAAGAACTTTCGAGATCCATCAAAAATTAGACGTTTATATAAAGTCGCACATAAAAAAAGCTTTAATGACGCTAAACTTCATCAACAAGAGGCTATTTTCGAAATGGAGTCATCTGACGGAAGTCTAGTTACGGCTGAGAAATTGCTATATATTGCAGACCAATTAACAAATGGAAAAGATTCAATTATTCGTCATTCACTATCCGAGCTATTATTAGCTAAGGCTAACAATTCTTCAACAAATCTTGAAAAGAAAAAATTACTCTTTGAAGTTATAGATATTTCAAACGGTCTTATAAAAAAACGAAACCAATCCGCACACCCATTTCATACTGCAATAAAAGCGAGATTAAATTTGTTAAACGAGTATATTGAAAATGGAGACGATCGTGCATTTGAAAAGGAGACAAAGGAGACAGAAGCTCTTTTAAATAAGGCTATACAGCAATTCCCAGAAGAGACGCACATTATTGAGGCACAATCAAATTTCAATGAATTGCTCAACAATAAGCCAGAAGCAATAAGCTTATTGGAGAGAGCTTTTCAAATAAACAAAAGTTCGCCTTACTTGTCAATCAGACTCGCTAATATTTACGATTCAAATGGGGATATAGTAAAGGCGAAAGGAATAATTTATGAAACCTTGCAAAACATTCCTGGAGATAGGGATCTTAATTTTTCTTACTCAAAGTTATTGTCAAAAGAAGACGAAACGAATAATATTTTAGAGATTAAGCATTACTTAAAACGAAGTTTTTCTCCTAAAGACAATAGATATAATGCACAATTCTGGTATGCAAGAATTTTGTATATCAATAATGAAATACCAGAATCCCATAATTATTTTGAGTTTTTATCAAAGGCCCAAACTGATCCTAAGTTGAAATATAATATAAGGGGAGTTATAAAGTATAATGCAGAAAATTTAGCCCTCTTTTCCGGAGAAATATTTAGTGTGCATAGCAATTATGGATTTATTAAAAGAGATAGTACATCAGACACAATTTTCTTTAGCTTCCATAATAGAATAAACGATATTGAAGAAATGGAGTATTCCTATAAGTTTAAACGGGGCGAAAGAGTCCATTTTAATATAGGATTTAGTTATAATGGACCTGTCGCAATTAATATTGATAAGGAATATTAAAATAGAAAGCGCCTTAGTTCTATGAGAGGACAACCTAAACTCCGTCAAATTGAAATAGCTTCCGAGGCTATTTTATTGGATTTATTATTGTAATTTTATACTTTTCAAAGTATATTTCAGTAACTATATGTTAGAAGCAATTGATAAAATTAAGCGAGAAGCGAGCAGCAAACTTGATCAAAATAAACGTAGTGAATTGGGGCAGTATATGACCCCCTATGCCGTAGCTAAATTTATGTCGGGTCTATTTGATGATTATAAATTTAAAACAGTCAAACTTTTGGATGCTGGGGCAGGAATCGGTTCTTTGTCTCTGTCCTTTTTTGATAATTTATCTGAGAAATGGAAAAACGTAAACAAAGTAGAATTTGCCGCCTATGAAGTCGATGCTATTTTATCCGAATATTTAAGTAATAATATTAATGACATCGCAGAAAAGTTTAAGGAAAAAAATATTAGGTTGACCCAAAAGATTAAACACTTAGATTTTATTGCTGAAGCTACTAACAAAGAGTATAGGGACAACAATAAGTTTACCCACGTAATACTAAATCCTCCATACAAAAAGATAAATAGCAGTTCCGAGCATAGAAAACTATTGAGTTCTATAGGTATTGAAACTGTAAATTTATATTCTGCCTTTATTGCCCTGTCTATACGTTCTTTAAAACCCGGAGGTGAGCTAGTGGCGATTATACCACGTAGTTTTTGTAACGGAAATTACTATAAACCTTTTAGGAAATTGTTAATTGAACAGACTGCAATAAAACAAATACATCTTTTTGAATCTCGGACACAAGCTTTTAAGGATGATGAGGTGTTACAGGAAAATGTTATTATACATCTAAAAAAAGGAGCTTCACAAAAAAAAGTGAAAGTGTCTAAATCGCAAAATGCTGAACTTAATGATTATGAAGAAATAGAGTTTCCTTTCGAAAATATTGTAAAGAACGAAGATGCTGAATATTTTATTCACATTCCTTCATTCCAGGAAAACCACATTGAGAATTCAGATAATATTATTTTTAGCTTATCGGAAATTGACCTACAGATTTCTACTGGACCTGTAGTCGATTTCAGAATTAAGGAGCATATTCAAATAGATCCAGCTGAAAATACCGTTCCATTGCTTTATCCAGTTCACTTCAATTGCAAGGAAATAGACTGGCCTAAAGTAAGTAAAAAACCCAATGCTATTGCTGTGAACGAAGCCACAAAGAAGATGCTGTACCCATCAGGTTTTTATACTATTGTTAAGCGTTTCTCTTCTAAGGAAGAAAAACAGCGGATTGTTGCAAGGGTTGTAAACCCAGAAATGTTGGTATCTGAATATATAGGTCTTGAAAACCATCTGAACGTTTTCCATTTTAACAAGGGCGGAATTGATGCTGATCTGGCTTATGGGCTAGCCGCCTATCTAAACTCTTCCTATGTTGACAGGCACTTTAGAAGTTTTAACGGACATACTCAGGTAAACGCAACTGATCTTAAGCAGATGAAATACCCCGAACGTCAGATATTGATTACATTGGGGAGGTGGGCTAGGACACTTCCTTCTTTTGACCAATTATTAATTGATAACCAGATACAACATATTTTATGAGTAAAAGAGAACAGGCTTTAGCAATAATTACAGCATTGGGTTTACCTAGAGCACAGCAAAACGAAAGAACTGCACTGTGTTTATTAGCACTCTTGAATTTAAATGAAGATGGAAATTGGGCTGATATTCAGAGTCCTTTGATAGGAATTACGCCAATTATGGAATTTGCACGTCAGGCTTATGGAGTAGAATATAAGCCTAACACAAGGGAATCAATTAGGAGACAGTCTATGCACCAACTCGTGGATGCAGGAGTAGTTGTATTGAACCCCGACGACCCACAGAGACCGATAAATAGTCCCAAAACAGTTTATCAGATTGAAGAAACAGCCTTTGATTTACTTAGTACCTATGGTTCCGATCAATGGCAACAGTCGTTGGATACGTACTTGGAATCTGTGGAAACCCTTACAGCCAAATATGCCAAAGCACGCGATATGCAGCAGATTCCAGTCACTGTAGCTCCGGGAAAGCTGATAAATATTAGCCCTGGCGCACATAGCATATTAATAAAAGCAATCATCGAAGACTTCGGCGCTCGCTATGTTCCTGGCGGTGTTCTGATCTATGCAGGAGATACAGGAGAAAAATGGGGTTATTTTGATGAATCTCTATTAAAAGAGTTGGGAGTTACGATAGATTCACATGGCAAGATGCCCGATGTTGTTATATATTATCCAGAAAAGAATTGGCTGTTATTAGTTGAATCCGTGACTAGTCATGGCCCCGTCGATGGTAAAAGACATGAGGAACTAAAAAAATTGTTTGCCTCTTCGAAAGCTCCTATTGTATATGTAACGGCTTTTCCTTCCCGTGCAATTATGGCTCCTTATCTAGCTGTAATCGCCTGGGAAACTGAAGTCTGGTGCGCTGATGCTCCTACCCACCTTATACATTTTAACGGTGTAAGATTTTTGGGACCATATGAGTAGCGTAATATAGCATAAAGCTTTACTTTTAAAAGAATTTCAATAATAATAAAGGCCCAGTATTACCCTGGGCTCCTAAAGCAACCACTATAGTTAAAATGTCGATAAGCTAGTATAGGTTTTGAAATTTCACAAATAGCAAATTGAGTTAATGCTCATTTGCAGAAATTTTAGATAGTATTTTTATCCCGAATGATAAAATAAAAAATTCATACACTCGATTAAATTCCATCTGTCATTCCGTCAAAGATTAACTACAATGGTTTAAGCTTCTTCGATCATAAAACTTCAATTTCTGAGCATGGCTTCATTTAACTTGAGAATAAATTTCATTAAGATTTGAAAACTCATAAAATTTTTGTGTTCAAATATATAGAGGTAACTTCTTTAGGCATTTGTTATTCGCTAGCTTATAAATAAAGATTATTAATTTTATTTAGATGGATTTTTGCCATCTAACAATGATCCCTCCTCTACTTCAACAAAAAACATCTATAACATCATTTCTTATTAGTAACTCAACATCATTCTCATCCTAAAAAATATTCCAAATATGCACTGGAAGTAACTAAAATACCCAATGCTTTCAGAAGAGCTATACCCGCATAAAACACAAATTCATAAGAGAGTCATTTCCAAGCATTCAACTTAAATGCATTTTACACTAAACGAAAATATACTATCTTAGTATAGGCTAATAATTATTAATTAATATGAGTGAAGATTCCAAGGAAAACGCGACTTTATATAGTCTTAATGATTTACTAGATATTCTTGAAGAAAACAATAAACAATACTTCGAAGTAACTTCAAAGATGCTCCAGGCATACGGTGCATCATTATATCCATTAGATTTAATGGGAATTAGTATAGCAAAACGCTCGTTATCTCTTACAAGAGGGTTTATTGAAATGATCAAACAGGAAAATTTTATTTGCGCTGCCCCCCTACTAAGATTACAATTGGATAACAGTTTACGCTTTTATGCAGCTTTCCTGGTGGATAAACCCCATGATCTGGCTTCCAGATTTGCTCAAGGGGAATCTATCCGAAATTTTAAGGAACGTGGCACTAAACAAAGACTAACAGACCGTCTACTGGTAGAAAGGTTAGCTGAACATTATCCGTGGATAATAGAAGTTTATGAAAGAACTTCTGGTTATATTCATTTAAGCGATATGCACCTCTTCAACGCCATGGGCAAACAAAAAGAGAATCCAAAGGCCGGTATAGTAATCAGTGAAAAAGATGCATTTATTACCGAGCAAGATCGTTCTGAAGCGGTTTATACAATGTTCAGGCTATCACAAATTGTATTGTGGTTATTAAACTCCTGGACATTGACCAAAGACACTCCAGATCATCAAAAATGGAAAAAGAAGCACGGAGATGGGAAAGGTTATAAAAAATAAGTATGGATATAAATCTGTTAAAACTAATTAATGTCAATAGAGATGCAATTGCTTCCAATAGAGGATTTTATTATCAATTTTTAAATGTTGCGCTAACTTGGATAACTCGCTTTGCCAATGGAGAAAATATAGACGTTTATACGGAAGTTGACGATGATATTAAGGAAGTAGGAAATGAAATCGTTTTTACACAGCTTAAATGTTATTCAAACAAGCTCAGCTTCAAATCTAAAGAAGTACAAAAAGCAATACTAAATTTCTTTGTATTATACCATGAGCATAAAGAACGGGGAGTTAACCTAAGGTTTTGTTTTACAACCAATACATCGTTAAATGGCAAAGAGAAATTCCTATCAAAGTGGGTGGACGAGCATCCAAATATTTCCGAAGAACTTTTCCGTTTATGTGAATCTACAGTCAGAAATACCTTAACCGAACAAGTCAATCTGATTAAAAGAAATAGACTAAATGCTATTAAAAAACCTAACAATGAAAAAAAGAATCAGATAGAAGGTGAATTTCTTGGGATTCTCGAGATAATAAAAAAGAGTGATTTAGGGCATTTTATTCAAGCGATATCCTGGAAGTTTGATGAAGAAGATCCTGCGAATGCGATAACACAGTTAACGGAGAAAATATTGCAACAATTGGGAAACCCTATTTTTGGCAAACGATCTGTTAAATTACTTCTAAATGCAATATTAAGTGATATCTATAGATGTTCCCAATTACCAGATAAAAATGACAGGGCGTTAACCCGAGATAGATTACAGCTGATAATAGATAGCACAGATGAAGAAATTGCCTCCACGGTCAATGTAAAATTGATAAATTTTCTCAATGTTCGCCTGGAATTACTTGAAGACAAAGTCCAACTTTTAGATGAAAGGCAAACAGTCACAACTAAGACTATTGAACAACAAAAACAGATATTAGAAAACCTTGTCAACGATAAAAAAACGGAAAAAAAAACCATTCCAAAAGAGATCACAAAGATTCCTTTTATAGAAACAAGAACTCTATTTGACATTGAGAAAAATATTTCAGAAGTACATTCAATTTTTTCAAACGAAGATCATTTGGCAATCACTGGAGCTCGGGGTATCGGTAAATCAACCCTTCTCAAATGTTATGCAAAATCCTATTATGAAGAATACGAACATCTTATCTGGATAAATGCTGAAAGTGGAATATCAAATAGTTTAGTTATAAATTCAGAAGTAATTAAAAGCCTTGGCTTAAAATTCTCAGATGAAGATAACTACTCAGATCGGTTTGATATGATAAAACAGGCCTTAAACGATCTAAAGGGAAAGAATTTATTGTTAATAGATGGATATGATAAAAAAGATGAATCCCTAAAGGAACTTCAAGGATTAAGAACCTGGAAGATTCTTATCAGCTCTAGATTACCTATGATGGATTGGATAAGATTAAAAGTCGATAAATTAGATTTTAACAATGCTAAAAATCTATTTTTCTCTAGTGATCAGCAAGAAATACCATCGGAACATCTTTTGAGAACATTTTTTGAGTATATAGATTACAATACTTTAGTAATCTATCTTGTCTCCAAAAGCCTGTCGTTAAGTTTTGGATTAAAATTAGATGATATAATTTCTCGATTAGAAGATCAAAACTTAGATGATGAACATATTAATATAGAGCTATATGACGTAGAAAACAATATCCCTAATCTCTTTACTGTATTAAAAACGACATTTAATTTAGGAGAATTAGACAATCATGATCAGTACTTTATCGAATTTTTTGCAATTATATCTTTAGAGAACACTCATTTTGATGATCTCGTTGAAATGTACGGTCCTATAATGAAGAAACAAAATCGAATCGAGTTAACTAAAATTATTAACCGCTTACATCAAAAAGGGTTTATTGATAGAAGTGGACAATATATCTCAATGCACAAAATGATTCGAGAATCAGCTATTTATCATTTTAGAGAAAATTTAAATCCTTTTGCAGGACAGGCTTTCCATTATGCTTACATATGTGAAAGAATGAAAGAAGGCGTACAAAGAGATTTGAATATGGCTCTTCGGTATTTAAAATATGCTGAATCTATACTGACCAATATTAAAGAGTTATATCGAATTCGTATACAACAGCCCATGATAGCATTAGAAAATGAAGTTTTAAACTTACACGGTTGGATTAATCCTAAAGATGACCTTCTTTCAAAATGGGGCAATTTATTCGACAGAGCAACACAGTTTCTTAAGCCTGAAGATAGTTTAAGAGGTGTAATCTCTAATAACCTTGGATTAGCTCTGGCTTATTCCGGTGATTTTAATGGAGCAAAAGAAAAATTTGATTTAGCAATTAAAATTTTAAAAGATCAGGGCGAAAAATCTACAACTCCCATATTGCTTTCACTTACAAATATTGGTCACCTATATTTAGCAAATCGAGATTTCAAAAATTATAAAAAGTGCATGGATACCATTTTATCTTACTTAGGAAAGCGAAATTCTTCGGACGGCTATATAGACCCTATTATTACCCAACTCGTCGGAACCTCTTATTTTATGGTTGAAGATTATCAAAAAGCGATCGAATATCATAACCTCGCAATAAATCTGCATCTACGTTTACCTGAAACAAAGAGAAATGATATCTACCTTATCAATTTTATCGACAAGTTAACTGCATGTTATTTGCTTAACGGAGATATAGAAAAAGCTGATAAAACTGTAAGCTATGCACTTAGACTGTATGGAAAACTTAACATGCGGAATTTATTAATTTATAAAACTTTATTACTACATACTTTGACTATTTCAAGAGAACGAAAGGATACCAAACTCGAATCAGAAATTACGGAAATATTGGATAAATTACCTGAATGATATTGAGAAAAACAAAAAAGATTTTACTTGCAGAGAACAGTGAGACTGTAACCTGAACTGTGTCATTGGAATAATTCAATACGATTATTTATATTCAATTATTCAAACCATACTATTTAGGTACTATCTAATTAGGTACTATCTAATTTATGGAAGCACTAAAATATGAAAACTTGGTAAGGTAATTATTCCAGACCGGAAGAAGAGATGATAAATTTAGGAATTTTAGCAAAGGCATCAGAATAAGACGATTTATTATCGAAAATATTCTCGCCAAGAAATCAAACTATGGTCTGATGATTATTTTGCCGAATGAGAAATGTTTGCTTATAAGGGAGTACTTAACATAGAGAAAATTTTTAAAAGAACTTATAAGTAAGAAGAAAAATATGAAAAGCCAAATAAAATGACGAATTAATCAAGTTTGGGTATAGGCAACTTCGATTGCTGAAGAATTGTAAATATAAGAAATTCATTATGTCTATTATAGACCAACAAATATATAATAAATGAAAGTTTTAGCCATTTGTATTGGTGTTGATAATGCAGGTAACTTCACCAAATTAGATAATGCAATAAATGATGCAATTGCAATAGAGAAAGTTTTTAGATCATTTGACTATGAAACGATTCTATATAAAGATATTTCCGTAGCTGAATTTATAGATCTTCTTGCCAAGTTAGAAAAGGAGCTCAAGAACTACGATACATTTATATTTTTCTATGCGGGACACGGTATTGAGGTTGATGGTGAAAATTATCTAACTTTAAGAGAAACTTCTCAAGATCCAGATACTAAGGCTTATTACAATAGAGAAGCGATTAAATTATCCGAAATTCTAGAGCTAGAGAAAAGAAATTTGGGAATCACAAAAATAATTATTGTTGATGCGTGTAGAGACAACCCCAGGGGAGTTAGAGGAGCTCAAGCACAAGAATTTGCTCCAATAGCCACGCCAAGAGGAACACTGATTGCCTTTTCTACAACTAGTGGAGAAAAGGCTGCAGATGGAGGGTTTAAAAGAAATAGTGCTTATACAGGTACTTTGATTCAACATCTTAAATCTAATACAAGCATACAGGCGGAATCGCTTTTTAAGAAAGTCCGTCAGTCGGTATATTCTTTGACTCAAGGAAAAAAAGTAACATGGGAACACACCTCTTTAATAAATGAGTTTTTTTTTCAGAAACCATTGCCCAAAGAAGTTGATTTTGGATATCCAAACATGTATATAAATGACAGTTCTTACGATTATTCTGATCATCAGATTCAAGAGATAATAACTTTATTCCAAACGGGGAATTGGTACAAACAAGAAGAAGCTTTAAATAGATTTTCAGATATTCAAGTTTCACACTTATCAAGTAATGAGAAGTTTATTATTGGGCGCTGGATTGTTAGAGCCTATGCAAACGGGACATTCAAAGCACAACATCTTCTAACCGAAAACTTCGTTGGATTTTTAAATTTACATAGAGAAAGAAATGGGGAAAATCACCTTTTGAACGGAATGTTAATTGAATTGTATTTTAACAATCTTGGTCAATTTCGTTTCGCTAGTGATAATATCGAAACTTCACGTATCCTACTTGATTTACGCGGCAACAAATTATATGAAGTAAGTTTTAAATATCTCAATGCAGTATTAGCGGCCAATAGTGGTAAACTTTTTTACTATCCCATCTCTAGCGAAAATAATGCACCAGTCATTTTTGACGTAGTGGCGCACGAGGAGGAGAATTGGCTAGAAGGCAAACAACAAATAATTTCCTCGATAAGTATTCGTGCGAATGATATCACAGATGAAATAATAGCAACTATTGGGACTTCAATAGGTTCGGAAGAACAATTTCAAAATATGTTAGGACTACTTAATGTTCCCATTAACTTGATTGGAATAAATAGCAATATTCCATTACAGAAAATCGAAATACGAAAAAAAGAAGAAGAATTAGATCTACTAAATCAATGGGACATTTAATGAACAATCTACAAAAGCTTTAATAACAATGAAATTTATAGAAGTAAAATGTATTAACAGCCGGGAGATTTCGGAATCCAGAAGCCCCTAAGTGTGTAAATGAAAACTACGGAGTTCAGTTATATTCCTTATAACTGGACTCTGTTTTCAAATAAAGTTAAGAACTGATTTAGGATAATAGCTCAGTTACTAATGGGCATTGTCCATTTTCTAGAAATTTCTCTCAAAGCCAAATATACAGATTTCAGTACGGCATCATCATTGGGAAATACTGTCACGTTTTTCTTGAATGTTATTCATCTATTCGGCTACGGAAAGAGAATCAAAAAAATCATGGTGGCTGCTTCCTGCAATAACATTGTAGGGGTAGATGGGCTTCTCAAGGTCAAAGCCCAATATGATAAATCCTCTATTGGCAGATTCATGTTCCTTTTCAGCTATTTGATTCATGACATCGTTACGCTCTGCTTTCGTTAATCCTTGGTAAGCATAGGCGATAATCGAGTACCTCCGCCTTTCAGGTCCACAATAGAGAGTTACCCAGTTATGTTTATTCATTGTAGTTCCTTTAAGGATCATATTTTTGAGCTTCTCTATCGCTTTCTGAAAATCGGACTGGTCTTGTGGACTGGCATTTAAAAGCATAAATGAGGTCTGAAGCCATTGTTTACTATTTTCCCTTAAATAAATGAGCAGGTCTTTCCAAAACTTCGTAAGCGTCAATTTTGGTTTTTTTATGGCTTTCCCGCGGTATTTACCCACAAAATATGGATCCAGTTCCTTGGATTTCAAGGTCAGGTTCAAATGATACTCAGAGTCGTATTCCGTATCTCCGATGTTGAAACCGTTATCCAAATAGAACCCCAGAAGATCCAATTCATCGCCCTGAAACTGAGCATGTGCATCAAATTCTCGTCTCCTAGATAAATAATGAATTTTTTCGGCTTCGGAATCCAGTACCTCAAAAATAACTTGCAAATCACAGAGGCTGATTGATGGGGCCAGCTGGTCAATAGTATGTCCGATAACCTTCGCGTTGATCAGCTTTTTCAAATTGCACCCAATTGACCCGAGGTTGGATAAGGTCACTCCCAGAGGCACATAATATTCGATCAGAGATGAATCGAATTGATTGGATACTCCTGACTTGGTTTTAAATACATGGGGACCTTTTTCTTCCTTTAGGTATCGTTCAAAACGAATCGCCTGTTCTGATGGAGCGACTATCAGATCAGTGAGAGTCTCAAAAAGGCGATTGGGCGCTCCCCTCCTAGCCGGCGCAGCTACCGTTCCTGACTTTGATTCTACAATTATAGCAAAATTCTCGATCAATACGATCAAATCGTTCTCATAAGTCTTTCCATCTACAGGGCTTTTCCAAAGACTGCCCTCGAAAATTTTAGCATCAGGGAATGCATCCTCGAAACACCTTCGGACCTCCCTTTCGAGATAAGTTCCTTTCTGTTTACTGTAGTAGGTGGAAAGATCTTTTTCTTTACGCATAAAAGTCTCTAAAAGGTCAACTCCTAGATGGGGAAACATATAAGTTATTGCTGAAAAATAGGATACGTTAGAAAGTGCAATGAATGGGCGCAAGTGTACCGGATTGTTAAGGAAAATGTGATCGGTGTTGATTTCAGCGAGGTCTCCAAATTCCATTGAAAGATCATTAAGCAATTTAGACAAGTGAATTTCATCGATTTCCAGCTCTGGCCTTATCAAGTTTCTGATTTCGGACAAATCGAATGTAAAAGCATCTTTTAGGTGTAGGTCGCCATGAGTAAGAAGCGCCCACTTCAATTGTTTAAGATTCTTTCCGCACATCTCCCACATTTTCTCTTTTCCTTCTTTGCTAACTTGTTCCGTTTCGCCATAGTTCTGCTCATGCGCCTGAAAAACCATATCTACAGTTTTTGCCTGATAGAGCGTTCTCATTTTCTTGATTTGCTCGTTGAGCTTATCGTTCGTGAGCTCGGCAAGGCCGAATAGGATATCGAGCATCACATACGGATCGAAACCAATCACATCCTTGAACTTCTTTCGAACAGTATCAGCTAGGTCAAAGGCAACCTGTAGCATCTGCGATTCGTATGCCCAGTTGCGAACCGCCAGAGTATGCATCATCATATCCGTACGCAACATTACCTGGCTCAAATCGGCAGGACTTTTGGCGTTTTCAGCCAAGTTAAAGTAGCGGTAAGCCTGGTTTTTGTTGAAACTAGTCAGTACATTTTTAAATTCGAGTGCCTCTTGCGCAATAGGCTTGGCCGTAAGGCTTCTTTCTCCTTTTAAGGCCAGGGCTTGTAACACTTCAACGTAAAACACAGGAAAATCGACATAACCGTCTATCGCTTCCTGGTCCATACCTTCAGGTCCACTGACGAAATACAATAGACAGTAAGACATTAGGTCGAGCGGATCATATTCCTTCAAAAAGCGTTGAAGTGAAGCACTGGACGTTTCGTACTCTACACCCGACTTTTTCGCGAACTCCTTTAAAATCTCGATTCTTTCCTCAAAAGGAATATCTCCGAGTCCCGGCATAGCAGTCTCAACGAAGGATTGCTTAACGACCTCGTAGGGCTTGTATTTTTTTTTCTTGTTTGGCGATTTTGCTATTTTTTTCTTTCTGATTCTACTGACTGGCATAGCTGTTCTAGTATTTTATTATAACTTAATTAGCTGCTATATTTATTCACCCCTGAGGATAAACATCTTTTTCATGGTTTCTTCGAATAAGAGTTTAAATGATCGGCCGTACCAAAAGCATTTAGCGCTGCTATCGCTGTTTCAATTCTCTCTATAATATCCTCATTTGATAATTCTTCTGAACCAATATTTTCTTTCAGTTCTTTTAAAGTGCGAATTGACGCAGCAATTGGTGTCAGTTCATTCTGGTCTGGTTTTTCGTTAGTCATTTTTAATTAGTTAGTTATTGTAAATTATTTAGTTTGTATAATTAAAGTATAAAATTTCTCTTTGTCCTTCAATATATCTTATGGGCCCCACGGATATAAGTGTACCTTTATTTAGCATCTCGCAGAGATTGGTTGGCGATTTCAATTAATAGATTGTCAAGCTGTCGTGGCGATATATATAGGCTTTCACCTACTGACCTATAATACGCTAGAACACGCAGGCACTTCATAAAAAACGATGCATATTCTTGATCAGTCTGCTCTGGGATGACAATCCTCTTGTCTTCGGGTTTAACTTCCTTCAGTACCAAATTCAACGCTGCATATGAGCGGCTATCATAAATAAAGTAGATATGTGGCAAATGAAAATGTAGGTATTTTGAAGCAAAAGATCGTTTCTGTAATCCAGTCGCTTTCTCAAAAGCACCACTGAGTTTTTTGTGCAAAGTCAGAACTTTGATAATCTGCTTTTCGGTAAGCGACAATAAAGGGATGTTTCCCCACTTCATGATTTCTTTAATATACTGGTCTAGTTCAAGGGCCTGAAATATAGGTACAACATGATTAACATAAAAATCGTCGTTGATTATTTCTGCGACGGGTTGAGACTCTTCAATGTTATGTTTTACTTTTCTTCTTTCTATGGAAGCTGCATAAGTCCGACCAATAATCAATGTCTTTGCCAAAATGGCTTGATTGTCTTTATTACTAGGATATTGTTGACACATACTGTACAAGATTTGATTGGATATATCCCAATCGCTCGCAGCAAAATATTCGATCCTATCGATGAGTTGTTTCGTCGTGTAATTCAAAATCTAATAGTTGATAATTTAATATGGCTTTTATTCTTTTCCAATTGGGGCAGGTTATTTCACCCTTTCCTAATATAGGTTATTTATTTTGAAATAATAAATGGGTAAGCAATAAATGTGTTAATTCTTACAAAATAAAGATACTTTCTTAGGTTAAAAATGGAATACGGGAACCCGTATTTTGAGTTACAAAAAAAAGGAGCTTCCCTCCTAACCGGCAGAGGGAAGCAATTTGGCTAATCTGTTGGTCGAACTAACCGTAAACCAGCGAGTGGTTCTTTAATACCTAAAAATAAGAATGCAACCTTAAATATCTATTGATCATTTCATAGGAAAGGTTGATCAAACCCTAACTATCAAAAAAGACCTGTCCCTTATCTCACTATCTTATCCATTTAATTTACCTTAAACACCTATATTGTTGGATATTTTCATACGATCATGTATTACACCGTTCTGTATCGTAATTTTATTGCCAACGGCGTCCTCAAAATCATTATCCGCTATAATATATTTAGGATTTCGAGCGGGCAAATTAGACTCAACAATTACTGAATTAGTCATCAGCTTAGGGCTCTTATTATCTCTAGTGGTACAGCCTATTATTTTAACCGCATCAGTAGCATTATTAAAATAGAACGCCGATACACCCGGATTTGTAATCTCCAAACCGCCAATAAGTACATCTTTGCAATCCGTAAAGCCAGCTCCATAATTACCGATATTGGAGATATAACCTCCCTGTACATGAATATCATTGCATAGCGTAAACTGCATTCCGCGAGAGGTATTGATCTTATCAATCTTTAAATTGTTAACTGTAATCCGATTGGAATAGGTAGCCAAAACTCCGGTACTCTGACTATTGCCAATATAAATATCGGACAATGTAATATCATCATGTGAACAGAAAGCTTCTCCCTGTACCCTTACCCCCTCACCATTGACAGTCGTCTGAATTTTATTGATACTGATATTGCTCAACACTAGATTCTTGCATTTTAACAGCTCTTGCGACTGTCCCTGTCCTTGTTGTTGGAATTGGTTATCTAAATAGGTATATAATAGTCCTTCGGAAGATACCCTGTAAATATCACCTTTATTTAAACCCGTAAGTGAAGCCAAGTCCGAATAGCTACAACACCTCCAGACTATCTGAAGTAGGCTTTGATCATTTCGAAGATAATATTGCCTTTTTCTTTTCAAAACAGGCAAGGCTACCGCATAAAATGTCAATCAAATACAAATTTACCCGAAATCTAAAGTCTACCTCCCTACCAATTACTATTAAAATATCCCAACATATTTTTTCAAATAGTTGGGATACTGATATGGTAAATTTGTAAAAAAGCTAATTAAATATTAAAAATGAAAATCAAGTAGATTGCCAGTCGGAATTACCTAGATTTTGCTGGTTTCTCTATTATCAACCAACACTGTTAAAATAAAGGTGATTAAAATACAGCTTATTATAATTCCAAGTGATACAAAAGGATTCGTAAAAAAAGTATGAATTGTTACAAACGGAAGTAACATCATCCAAAACAACGTAATTGCAGCGAGTAAAACTACTTTTAAAAAAAATGACAAATCTTTATTTTTCTTTTTAAAATACCAATCCTTTAGTAACTGAAATGGTAATAGTACCGCCAATAGAAAAAGTATAGGAACCAATGGATAATTTAGCGGGTGTATTAATACCTTTAAATAAGAACCTAATGAATCATAATAACTATCATAATACTGATAATTTTCAGTAACTATATTCTTAAAATTTTTTAGTAGAAATAGAACTGGGAAGACCACTAGCGCTATTAGCAAATTTACCAACAATTTTCTAGTCATAATATTCAAATTTATGAATTACTTACAATCTGTGCTTAAGGCACTCAATGGTTTTTTTCCATCAATTACGTCTTTAACCAAACTCCAATCTGGTCGATGAATTTCTGCCTGAGCAGATCCGGCATTTCCACCATTTAAATTAACAAAATCGCTTACCTTATTTTGGAAGGACTTCCAAAGCGCATCTGCCGAATCGAAGGGTGTATCAAACATCGCATTCACAGCATCTGCATCCCAATTTGTTAACCGATCAACACCTCTTGAATAAAACGTATAACTACCATTTGAGTTTTTTACAAAACCAAAATCTCTATTTCCCGACACCGGATGATCACCATACATCGGCTCATGGATCGTGGTAAATGTCCAGCCTGAACTATTATATTTACTTACTATTACAGAGCCGTTGTCATCAACAATTCCTGTTCCCCACAAGCTACCAATATCAATAGCAACCACTGCATTCTTTGGATTACTGGAATTCCATAGATTTGTATCATCTACTCCTGAATAAACATACGGGTTAAATTCCGAATAACCTGTATTTACGAACTTATTGACATTTTTGCGAATATGCTCTAGAAATTGTTCCGGCGTTGCAACTTTTCCATTAATCAAAGGCATCATATTAACTGTTATCGGAAAATAATCCATATTTACTACGGTACTATATGCACTATTAATATTTTGAACATTTGTCAGGTAACTATTATCATTCCCAGGTTTCAGCGTCTTTTCAATCTGAATCAGTCTATCCTTTGTTGATTGATCAACCGTAAACTTTGCCGTTGCTATCCATTTTTTTATTATATCGCATGGAATATTTGGAATTAGAGCAAATGGCTTGTCCTTAAGTTGTGCTTTTATTTGAGCTTCAGTTGGAGGTTTCGGTTCCGGAATAATTGGAGGAGTACTAGGACCGGTACCTCCGCCCCCGCCACCACCAGTATCACCACCGCCGGTACCTGCACCACCACCACCCGTAGCATCTGAGCAAACCATTGTTGACCGTGTGGTACAACTTTGATCCGGACCTTCCCCTGCACAAACTGTGGAATTGATGAATTTGCATGGTGGCGGAATATGACTCTTTTTAACCAAACCTTTCAATTTGAGAGTATTATTATAGGCCACCGGGTTGTAAAGCCTATCTTCAATATATCCCTCGTAACTAAATTGTCCCGTCTTCCAATCCTCATATAAAAAGATCCCTGACTTTTTACTGTCCACAGGAGAATCGGGAAATACTGTTAAAATAAAAAAGCGCCATTTGGTATCTTGTTTGATGGCTTTAAGCCATATTTTATCATCAAGAGAATATTGTACGCTATCAGATGTGTATGAGAATATTCTCTTATTGGTAGTTAGGGGGATATAAGTGCTACCTTCAAAATCAACACTGTTCAGCCATTGGGGTGAATAGGCGATGTCTCTTTTCGCCGTGGTCGAACCTTTTAAATTATTGAATGCGGCTTTAATTTCATCATTAGGAGAAATTTCAGCAACTTCCGTGTTCTTACATGATACCAGAAAAAGTATCAGGCAGAAAAAATTTAAGACTTTGAGTTTCATAAAATTGGTGAATAATCAGTAAAACCATAAAAAGAATTATTAGAATCATAATAAAAGTTAAAATGAAAAATATTATAATTAAATATAGAAATATAATTATGAATTTCATAAATAAAATAAACCATATATAAATTTCACAGAATTTTAGGAACCCAATTTTCATCTTACCATTCGTTTCAGTTTAATTTAGCATACCTTATTTTATCAAAATATACACAATCTGTATAATGAGCCATTCAATGGAAGTGTTCGTGATGAGTGCCTAAACACACATTGATTCCTTTCATTGGAAGATGCGAAGGAAAAAATTGAAGTCTGGAGGGAAGAATACAACACCTTCAGATCCTACAGCACACCGAGTGATTTAACTCCCAAAGAATTTGTTAACTTACAGCTCACAAGGCCCGAAACTCCACTTTTGACTGTCTGAACAACGGGGAGGAGGTCATTAACGCGTATTTTTATATTTATTCAATGTTTGAAAAGCGGGAAGGCTTCAGTTAGAGCCAGCTGTTGCGAAATAGCCGGTATTTTTATATAGTTATTTTAAATTACGATAAGCTCTTTTGATTGCGAAGTAATTTATACAATAGTAAGCTAATATAAATACAACCAAACATATTAATATAGAAAAGACAAATATTGATGAAATTACGAAACCGTTAATACCCATATTGAAATCAGATGGATCTCGAAATCTGACTTTAAAGCTATTGTCAAGTTTATAAATTGTATTCATCTTTAATATACCTTTACCCTTTAGGCTTTTGTACAAATTTTTGGCCCGGTCAGAAGGTTTAAATTCATCTAAATTCTTTTTGAACTCATTATCTAATTTTCTTAATTTTTTTATCTCTGAAATCATTTCCCACCTCGCTTTCAAAGAGGCTGTATCTGGCATATGTGTTCTGAAATAGGTAGATGGCGCATGTCTATAAAAATAATCTTCTTCATAAATACTATCAACAGCATAGTTATCTTGAAAATCAAATTGTCTTATGATGGGCTCATCCCGGTAAAAGTACTCGATGTCGTAATCGCCTAACAACTTTTTGTTCGTATAGTAACCCTCAATCATGGTATTTAGACTATAGGATAAAAATAGCAAACCCACAAATGAAACCACTATTACGGGCAAATAAGATCTGTGATTGAATTTGTAAACCGAAGACAACGTCTCAACATCCAGAATTCTATTGGTAAAATTTAAATCATCACTTTTCGAATCAATATAGAACTCAAGAATCAATGAATCTCCTCTTTTAATCAAAGAGTTCTGTATTATAAATCTATTTTCCTTTAAACTTATTTTAGGTTTAAAAGTAGTTGAGCACTTCAGTATTTTAATATTATACCATTTACAGTTTCTATCCGGGTTTATAATGGAAAATGGAATTTTTACATCCCCCTGATGAACGTCTTTGATGCCCGTATAACATATCACCAACCTGTAATAAGTAAGATTGGAATTTAATATAACATTATTTGCTTTGATGTCTATGCCTTTATCTTTATTCACTATTCGCTTCATATTTTCATAAACGACGACAAACTTTGACTGACGAACGACCACATAGCAATAGATAGTGACAAGCACACCCAGTACAGCCCAAAAATGGTTCAAAAAATTTAAAAATAAATCCACTTCCTTTTTAGTTTAATAATATTGCAAATATCTTAAAAATATAGGTGCTGTAAAATCATAAATTTCACTTTAAAATGATTCGAAATTTTTACTGATTATTGTATATAATATTATTAAGTGAACCCCATAAATATTATTTATCTTTGAAGTTAATTTTTAAAATAATGCCATATAAACATCACTCTAATTTCGCTCAATTTGCTGAGCCCCAAGATACCCTCCTTTGGAGGTATATGAATATAGATAAGCTGTTAAAATTACTAGAAACCGAAAACTTGTATTTTTGTAAAGTAAGTGAATTTGATGATCTTAATGAAGGGTTTGCGGAACCCTGGGAATCACAAAATTTAGCCAAAGCATTAGAAAGCAATGGTTGTATGGATGAAATAACCAACGGGGTTAATAGATTGAGATCCCGTGCAAAAGATTTCATCTTTGCCAATTGCTGGAACTATGAAGATCAGGAAACATCTGTCATGTGGGACAGCTATGGAAAATCGGATAAAAATAATGTCGGATTATGTATTAAAACAAATGCTCAAAAATTATATGATTCTATCATTGATGAAAGAAATATTTATTCGGGTATTGTTGAGTATGTGTCTAAATTCGCGCCAACATTAACAAATATTTATCTCGATGCATTTATTAAACATGACACATTCAAAGGCGAAAAAGAAATAAGATTAATCAGTGTATCCCCTCACTTTATGGAGGAATCAGTAAAGTCTTTACCTGAGAAAGGAATCACTGTAAAGGTGGATGTTAAAAAAATGATAGATAAAATAATCCTTCATCCAAGTTCAAATATGGAAGATTCTGCTCTTGTGAAAGAAAAAATACAAGAACTAGGTAAAGGGTATGATTTTGATATCATTAAATCATCTATTAATTACAGAGAAAGGAAAACAATTTAAGAATTTTATAATTTCTAATAGCAACGATAACAATGTAGATTTTCTTATAGGACAGCCCTCTTGCTTTTTCAATTTGGTTTAACATAGAAAGATTATCAAACAAAAACGGTATAGACCGCAAAGACCTATACCGTTTTAAACTATTTAAAACTTCTTAATAGATTAAAGTCTATCGCGTTTCAAGAACATCAAACAACTGTCTAAAATGTACCATCAGAATTTCCGTAAAGCGACCTAAAACGTATCCTTTAATAGCTTCATTTGGCTCATTGTCATCCCACCAAAGAACTTTCATTTCCAACCCTTTTTCATGACTTAATGGCTTAATTAAAACCGCATTACTCCATTGCTCTGGCGTGTGGTTATACAATATCTCGTCCTTGGTGTTTTTCTTGATTTCCCAAGTTTTAAGCTCTTTTTTCTCAATTTTTGATCTAATAGAGTTAAAAAGAGTTTCCGCATTTTGTGTGTGTACAATTATTTTCATACGCTATATATTTTGTATTTAAAATCAAATTTAAAAGTTAGATTTCCGAGGAATTATGGGAAACCGTATTTTGAGTTGCAAATAAAAAAAAAGCTTCCCTCCTAACCGGCAGAGGGAAGCAATTGGGCTAATCTGTAGGTCGAACTAACCGTAAACCGACGTGTAGTTCTGCAATACCTAAAGATAAGTATGCAATCTGAAATAACTATTGATCATTTACTAGAAAAGGTTGGCCAAAGCCCAACTATTTGCACCCGAGCTTTCAAAGACAAATTAAGTATTTTAGTTTGCCAAAATTCCTGCGCTTCTCATCTTATTTTTTAGATCCCTAAGCTCTGTTAAAATGCTCAGCATTTCGGATTGTGAATAGGTTTCAGATGGTATTATTGTAGAATCCGGAGAGGCTGCGGCTTGGTTCATTATTCCTTTAACCGAAGTTGTTGCATTAGGTGCCGAATTAACCCAATTTGTGCCATTCCAAAACTTTGGAAGACCTTCGGTAGTATTAAAATAGTAACTGCCTATTTGCAACCCGTTTCCTGATGGTGATATTGTTGAGCTCGAACTAGTCAAAACTTGAGTCCATCCCGAATTACCGCTATCTTGAGATTTAATATAAAGCCCTGTATTATTAGCGGACGCATCTTCTCTCAGATATAAAGATCCAATCTTTGCAGTTTGAAAACCATTCGGATCTCCATTACCTATCAATAGAGAAACTGTACCCAATTGTAATGAGCCATTAGATTTTATTCTAAAAACATTACTTAATCCTGAGTCATTAGTAATTGATATATCTCCAGTATTGTTACTTAGGGAGATATTCCTTGTCTTAGCAGCTGTTTTTAAAAGCATTGCAATATTACCCCCTTTAGGATTTTCAATAAGAAAAGAACCGTTATTAGTTCCAGTATTCCTCATCGTATTAAAATGAAAATCCGCCGTTGGGGAACTTGTGTTAAATCCGAATCGACCTGTTAGCAGCTTCACAGACATCATCGTTGTCAATCCTGAGGCCCCCTCAATCTTTGAGCAAACCAACTTAAAATCAGCCATTTGCAAATCCCTATTGGAACCTGTATTATTATCACTCAATATACCTTGTCCGATTCCCCAAATAGCCTCACCATTATATCCAAAAAATACTGTAGCATGTCTTCTTACTGCTGTAAGAGGATCTTTATCATTACTTATAAGAATATACGGGTGCCAATCACCCCTAATTATATCTCCTTGGCCATCACTTTGTCCATTAGTGACATCACCTTTCACAAGGTAAAATTTACGTGTTTGGGCTCCATCTCGCTGTATCAGTGGATTACTAGTATAACTGTTACCTATACTCTCATCAAATACAATTATATCATTAACTAATTCTTGAAGTTGTTGAGGATGGGTATTTATATACTGTCTTCTGTAACCATAATTTATAGTTGCTGGTATAAAAACTTGACCGCCCCCCTGATTATCTAATGCTATTATAGAATTTTCGATAATGCTCTTATTTTCTGCTTTATTTAAGTTGGGTGAAGCTCCGGCGTACAATACATTTAAATGACCTCCAAAATCGTGATATAATTTGTAGTTGATTCCACTGATAATAGTGATGCCATTATGCTCCTCGTCATTAATAGTTAAATAGTAAACTATAGGTCCTGGAGTATCCCCTTTTTCATAATAACCTAATAACTGAACTCCTTCATAAGTTCCGTCTTGTAAAGCTGTGATTTCAGCAGCAGATAAGCCTCGCATAGCTTCCATTGTTTCTTTAACTAAAAATTGATTTGCCATATTCTTTTGTTTTTATGTATATAGCAAAAGTATGGTTGATGATGGCGATATCTGAGGAAAACGAGGTGTATGTAAGCGGTATGGGGGAGATACCGAAAAGTCTATTTCGGTCACTATTATTTCGAGGAACGATCCTATCACAAAATTGCTTCCCTCTACATAGTATAGGGAAGCAACTAGGCTAATTGTTGATCCGACGAGCTAGTAATCAACATTTTTCCTTCTATTGTTTTCTCATATTGCTTGTTGCCCGCTAGCCCGGTCAGCAGACATTTTTGCTTTAAATTTGTTAATTGAATCAGAAGTAGCCTGCCTTAATAGATTGTACCTCGTTATTAAATCATTTAGATCTGTTTTTAGTCCTTCAATATCAGTTGCCGTAGATAATGTATCTAGTTCCGGCATAACCTTATCTGGGTCAGCGACAGCGGTAGACATCTTTACCTGCCCTAGAATAGTGGTCGTTGCTGGTTTTAGAGTTGCAATAGATTTAAGTCTCCATGTACCATTTAAAAATATAAACGTACAAATACTTCCTGCTCTCATAACAATAGGAGAAGATCCCATGACAGTACTATTTGCGCCTGTTGGAATGGTTATTGTGCCAGTTTCGTTAGAATTATTTACTCTGCATGCAATTGTAATTTCCTGACCATCCCATATTCCCTTATCGATAGGAGTAGTTGCATTTAAAGTTATATTAGTATTAATCGTATTGGCCACTGCTAAATATCCGGAAGAATTCAATAACCTAATCAATGGTATAGTACCACCTTCCTCTATAGTTAAACCGGATAAACTAGCACCATATGTAGGATTCAGATACCCTCTTATTGCAGTATTGTTTACAACAGTTGAAGCTGGGTCAATAAAATTATAAGAATCGGACCTATTTAATCTAGATTGCCCCATAGCGCTCACGTCTATATATGAAGGGCTTATGGAATTATTTGCGGTAAGACGTAAAGCCCCTCCTAGCACATTATCGGAGTCTATTCCATCTATTTGTATATTGCCTACTCCTAATGAAAACATAATATTGATACATTTTTCGGCAAATAGGTTCTTTATAAATGTAGGATAATTCAATTGATTTGTTTCGTTAGTTCGATTACTTAGTAGTACAACGGTTCCCATTGCCCTTGTAAATACATTAGAAATAACACATTGCCCTTTTTTATCTCCATTTAATCTGATGACGGAAGCAGATGTATGCATCGTAGTTGTATCTATATCTTTTGAGAAATTGGAAGTGATATTATTTAAATAGATATCAGCATAGTCTCCATCAAAATACACAGCGGGGACGAATTGATTCGCTAGCCTATCCTGAACAGTATGATTGACATTCTCAACTTTGTACCCCCTAAGTGTTTGATTATTAAAATTTAATGGAGAAAACCCTTGACTAGAAATATTAACCGAGTATGAAGGTCCTGCTGTAAATATGTTTCTAGCTGTTATAAAGCCACCAAATCCATTGTGAGCCAGCACAACTGAAGATGATTTGGACTTAGGCTCAAATACATTCTCCAGAACGCAATCATAAGAATTTTTAAAATCCACTATATGCCTTGTACCTCGCCCATGAATGTTATTGGAATAAATTTGTTTACATTCATTAATAGATAAACCATAACCTTCTCCACTACCTGTCAATCTCGGATCAAAGCAATAAATATTAGTAATTTGACCTCCATAACAGCTATCTAACCGAACAAAGTTACCAACAGTATTCTCACCTCTAATATTATCAATCGTTATATTTTCTGCATATTTAACCCAAACTAAAGGTCTCGTATTATTGATATTATCTTTTACACTTAAATTTCTCACAGAAATATTACTAATTTTATTTATTTTCTGGATTGTAACTTTTCCTGTAACAAAAGTTCCCTTGATAATGCCCTCTACAGTAATCTTATCACCTGCTATACTTGCTATTTTTAAGGTCTCCATATTCTGATCTGGAAGACTATCTATAGGTCTGACTGATTCATCTCTTAACAAGATTAAATCATTAATGGCTAAATTACCTACGTTAACCACATTTATAAATCTATCGCCATATTTTGGGTTACCCACAACATCTATTTTTGACTCGATACTACCATGAATATGTATACTGCCGGTATTGTTTACGGGTTCCAGGCTACTATTATTAAAATCAATATTGATAGATTTACCTACGAGATTTAAACTGCCTTTATAGCTTACTCCAGCTTTAAATAATATTAGTTGCCCATCTGTTATATAGGAAGCTAGATTAGTAAAATATAGCGTATTATCACTTAAATTCTCTGATATCCCGAAGTATCTTACATCAATCTTATTTCCAAAGGCGTGCTCTAATTTAATTCCTTGTATTTCGACTACAGATCCACCATCATCAATTCTAGAAGTGTTACTTAAATAATATTCAATGGGTGCTGGGGTATCCCCTTTTTGATAATAGCCCAATAACTGAACTCCCTCATAAGTTCCGTTTTGTAATGCTGTAATTTCAGCAGCAGATAAGCCTCGCATAGCTGCCATAGTTGCCTTAACTAAAAATTGATTTGCCATATTTTTTTGTTTTTATGTGTATAGCAAAAGTATGGCTGTGGTGGTGGCGATCCGAGGAAAACAAGGTGTATGTAAGCGGTATGTGGGAGATACCGAAAAGTGTGGGCGTTGTGTTTAGGCGGAAATATGCCGAACAAAAAATGGGCTTTAGCAAAAATAACCGATACAGCCTATCCGTGAACTACTAATTCATTAGCAATTACGAGCAATAAATTATCTTCACCACTATAGTAATTGAAATAACTTATATATTATTGATCCGCTCCCTGCAATTACAAAAAGGAACCAATATTTTTTTAATGGGCTATAACCGTCCTGAGAGGAATATTTAAGCATTACCCCTAAGAAAACCAAGCAGATAGATGCGATATAATTTAACATAATTCATTTAATTTAAAAAAATCAAAAATCGTTAAAAAAATGGGTAACTCAATATATAAATAATGTATTACTTAAATATCTTCTATGTAATTTAAGTTAACCATTTACAAAGATAAGCTACAAACATAATCATACAGATAATTGCCGCCACCCACATTCCACAATGGTTAGAAGGTAAAGGATGCTTTAAACAATACTTGTCAATACAAGTCTTAACATATCTGAATTCAAAAGTATTTTGTCAGGTATAGTATCAAAGCCAACATTTTCATCAACTTCTGAGAAACCTATTCGATCAGGTTCAAATTGAAAAACGTAGAATTTTTTATTATTCCAAACATCTAGCATTATTGAACCAGATGAAAATCTCCTGTATTCATACTTTATATTATTCTTTTTCAAGAACTCAATCGTATTGTTAAACATTATCAAGTAATTCTCCATCGTTATTCTTTGTTAAAAAAGTTCCCCTGAATGTCAAAGAAAAATACTGAATCCACCATCCGCCAACCTCACAGCTTCAACGCCAAGGGTCCATCTTTAGTAACAAGACTAGACCAACCTGGACAAGATCCCACAGTCAGCTTTGCGATCAATCTTTCGGATAAAAATATATTGGCCACTGTTTCTTCCCCAAAATCCCAAGTCACTTCAACAGGCGACCATGCATTAAATGGTTCAAGATTCTCATTAACAAATTCCGCCGCATTTAAAAAGGGGAGATTTTCCTTTTGATGCCATTCAGGTTCGCTTGGAGTTGGAGCGCTATTATATAACCATATATCTCCAACGATTTTTTTTTCTTTCCATAAGTACGCATAACATACCTTGTCGTCATCTTCGATATATACCGCGAATTCTGGTCGATCGTTTGATACATATTTCGTTAAACTTGCCATTCGCTGCGGGGTTAAAACAATGAAGTCTGCACGGTATCGCTTCCCAATGGTGGCAATCCTTCCCAGTCGAAGGCTTCATAACGATGTTTACCATCAGGACGAGTTGGATAACCTCTCAAGGTATACACGGGATAATGCTTTAACTTTTCATTGGGCATTTCAAACAGGAAAATCGGGGGCATATCCTCTTCGTTTATATCCTCGATCCATTGACGCTCGAGATCCTCTGGTAAAAATAAAGGCATCCGATGTTTATTTGGCCCATCATTGTGAATATTGGCCATCACTTCATTGGCTGCCCGCGTAAGCATCCCAAAAGATCCTACGCGTTCGACTACGCCATCTTCATCCACCGTCTCATGCCACTGGTACAAGCCCGGTAGATAGAACAGCTCCCTGCCCTCTGCACCGATAAAATAAGGGACTTTCTTTTTCCAGCCCTTTACCGCACGATGCTCAAAGGTGCCACTCACAGGGATAAGACAGCGCTGCTTGCGCAGGCGATACCAATAGGATTTTTTATCCTCTAGGATACGCTCACTACGGACATTGATCATATTGCGCCTGCGATCGGCCTGCAACTTGGGATCGTCAATATAGGTCGGCAGTACGCCCCACTCCATCTCGGTCAAGGCCAGCTGGCTTGAATCCTTATCCTTATACAGGATCGGATATTTGGGAAAGGTAATGGCCTGGACATTTTCCAGATAGTCATAATTGTAATCCAATTGACGACGCTCGTCCCGCAGTTGCGGAAAGGTCTTTTTGATAATCTCAATATCGGTATGGAGGCTAATATCCCAGCACATAATGGTGTCCTTTCTTTGTTTGGCTTTGATACGAATATACACAATTTACACTGTAAATTTGATCGATCTAAGCCAAGAAAATAGGGCTTTTCGGTTCGTACAGGTTCGAGCTAACGAAGGATATCTATAGCAAATACTTTCTTTTGGGTCTGCCCGTCAGTAATGATAGCCACTACCCGGCCATATTCTAGTGAGAACAGGATGTCAATGGGATTTTTTCGCTGAAACCTGGTCTTGGTACGCAGGTAGTTGACAATATTTTTCTCGTAGAGCTTGAGCATGCTCTTGTCCCAGTTTTCCTCCTTGATACGATTGAGAAAGATACGGTAGCCTGATCCGGTCGCCAGCATGCTTTCGATCTTATCGGCATCCTGCGGCAGCTGCATGGCTCTTCCCTCCTTGGTCCCCAGTTGATGGGCATGCTGATCGGCGCTTTCTTTATCATCGTAAGGTGTGAGCAGGAAACCTGTTTTTTCCTTGACATCAGGCCACTCAAAGCGCTGCAGCACAAAGTCGGTATAACCGGACTCGACGAGCTCGCGAAAGGAGCTTTTGGTGACTTGTTCAAAGGGATTGTACAGCATAGGGCTAAGATAGGATTTATTATTCACTCCGCGGATCGGGCTTTAGCGGCATCTTGGCACAGCGGATCACCTCGATCGATGGACAAGCATATTCCACAACAACTTTACCCTCAATCAAATAGATTCCTGCACCACGGAGCGGATATTTCACCAGTGTCTGTGGGAAGTGCACCGTATCAAAGAAGCGCCCCTCGGCATCGAGGAAAGTACCGAATTTCATCAAGTCGCCCCGCTTGGTCTTGACAAATTTCTCGCAGACAAAATCGCCTACCAGACGCACTATTTTCCCTTCATGCAAATGAAGCTCGCGAGCTGGCATATCACCCCGGTAATCACTCTTGGCCAGATCAAACAAGGTACCGGTCACGCAAAATCCGATCAGCTCGATCTCATCGTAATAGTCTTCCAGGATATCCTCCTCCAAAGGGGGAAGAATGGGTTTGCGGCTCTCGGTCTCAAAGAGGGCTATGCCGACAGTCGCTGGCTTATGCCTGCTCATCAGCAGATGGGCCTCCCAGAGCAAGGCCTTCTTCCCTATCCCGGTAAACCGCAGGGCACCGACGCGGATCAGAATAATGACCTGCTCGAGCCCTGCCTGTGTCCGCTTGACAAAGTCCTGCAAACTTTGATAATGACCATTGGCTTCCCGTTCTGCAATGATGCGATGGGCCAGTTTGCCTTCCAAATTGAGCAGACAGTCAAAACCCAGATAAATATCCCTTTCCCGGATGGAGGTATTAAAGACCGACTGATTCACACAGGGTAAGCAGATATTGCCCCCCGAAATCCGCGCTTCATTGACATAGACCTTGCGGTTGTAAAACCCACCATAATTGTTGAGCACCGCAACCATAAACTCCAGGGGATAATAGGTCTTGAGAAAAAGGCTCTGGTAACTCTCTACGGCAAAGGAAGCGGAGTGCGCCTTGTTAAAGGAATAGCCGGCAAAGCTTTCCATCTGCCGCCAGATCTCCCTGCTGACTTGCTCGTCATAGCCCTTGGCCTTGCAGTTGGAGAAAAACTTATCTTCGATCTCGATCAGATGGTCTTTGCTGCGATATTTACCCGACATCATGCGCCTGAGCACATCGGCATCGGCCATATCGAGTCCACCGTAGGCGTTGGCGATTTTCATCACATCTTCTTGATAGACCATCACGCCGTAGGTCTCTTCAAGCTGTTCCTTAAACACCGGATGGGGATAGACTACAGTTGTCCGGTCATGATGCCGACGGATGTATTCGCCCATCATGCCCGAACTGGCTACGCCTGGACGGATAATGGACGAGGCTGCCACCAAGGTCAGGTAGTCATCACAGCGCAGCTTGGTCAGCAGCTGCCGCATGGCCGGGCTCTCGATATAGAAACAGCCGATGGTATTGGCGGATTTGAGCTGTGCAGCAATCTGGGGATCCTCAAAAAATCGCTTCGGATCGTCGGTATCGATGACTACACCGAGATTTTCCCGCACAATGGTACGGCAATCTTTGATATGGCCGATACCGCGCTGCGAGAGGATATCAAATTTTTCGAATCCGATATCTTCGGCCACATACATATCAAACTGCATGGTGGGCAATCCTTTGGGCGGATTGTCCATGGCGGAATAACAGGTCAGCGGTTCCTCGGAAATCAATACGCCACTGGCATGTATGGTGCGCTGATTGGGAAAATCGGCCATGCGGTTGTACACGCTTAAAATGGTGTTGGTCACCTCATTCTTGTTGAGCATATGCTCGGGCTCATGCACCAGGCGGTCGATCTCGGCCTTGGGCAATCCGTATACTTTGCCCAGCTCACGCAGGATACTCCTGGAGCGAAAGGTACTCATAGCGCCCATTAAAGCGGTATGCCCGGTCTGATAGCGGTTGAAGATAAAATCATAGATCTCATCACGCTCGTTCCAGCTAAAATCAATATCAAAGTCGGGTGGACTTTTGCGCTTGGGGTTGAGGAAACGCTCAAAGGGCAGGTTGAGGGCTATGGGGTCAACATCGGTGATGCCCAAGCAAAAAGCAACAGCGGAATTGGCTCCAGATCCGCGGCCTACATAGTGGAAATTGCGTCCCCGCGCATAGCGGCAGATCTCGTCCGTAATCAGGAAATAACTCGAGAAACGCAGGTTTTCGATAATCTCGAGCTCACGCTGGATGCGTTCGGTCGCGATCCGATCATTGCGGCCATAGCGTCTGGAAAAGCCATCCATACAGTACTTGTGCAGCAGCTGCTTATCATTGTAGCGATTGCCGGTAAAGGTCGCCTTGTTTTTGACGCTCGTAAAATCAAACCCAAAGGAACACTGCCCCAGGATACGGTTTGTATTAGCGAGCAGCTGCGGCAGTTCGGAAAACAGGCGCATCAGTTTGACCCGGGGGATAAATACCTCATCCTCGGCAGCGACCTGATCCGGATTGAGCTGCGAGATCAGCAGGTTGTTGTCAATCGCCCGCAGCTGCCGATGTAAGGTATAGTCGGCCCTGCGGAAACTCACGGTAGCCAGGATCACACAGCGCTCGAGCAGTTTTCGATCCATGAGCTGGGCACGGGTACGTTCGCTTGGCCGGACGCCGATGTACTCGAAATCACGCAGTGGAAAGCTATTG
>Ga0213825_1000120_pt1 | contig 63810 bp, 47 predicted proteins | sample MC6MC0900MG_FD_179896 | JGI IMG/M metagenome (GOLD analysis project Ga0213825, IMG submission 179896) | Enriched soil aggregate microbial communities from Iowa State University, Ames, United States - MC6-MC0900-MG | ecosystem: Environmental > Terrestrial > Soil > Unclassified | place: USA: Iowa...
ATCTGAATTTCGGTGAAACACTCATTCCTATCACCATTCTTTTTCTAGTGATTACAGTAAGCCTTTATTCTGAAACGCATTTTTAATGTTATCTATTGGCATGGCAGTTAAGCAAAAACAACTTACTTCACTCAACCAATTCATTAACCAAAAACATAAAAAACTTATAATGAACAAATTAAATATAAAATATATTAGAAACATGTTCAAAATTGAACAACTTATGTTCATTTATGAACAAGCTAAACATATATTTGGTTAGAGTCGCCCCCAACTGATAACTGGAGTCTCAACGGGATCGTTAAGCCCGAGCCAATACCTTCTTCAACATGGTTAGGAAGACCCAACGATTTATAAATCTTGTCAAGCGAATTGTAAATCCATTCATAAATAAATCCAAACCTCTATATATTTAAGATTAAATTAAAGACGCCTATGTTGAGTAAATACCAATTCAGTAAAAATCCACTACATTATATTTATGCCCTGATCTGGTTGGGTGTATTCGCTACTTTTGCTTTTTATCTTTTCACAGGAGAGATGTTCAGACCGGAGAACGGCAAGATCCATATCCTTGCGATTCTTATCGGTTGGGTGGTGCAATATCTTGGCCTTACACTGACTTGCCTGATCATCCTGCTTTTAGGGGTATACAAAGCATTTCGAACTGTTTTAGATAAGAAAGAAACTGAATCTTAATTAATTATCGCCGACGCTACGAAGTTGCATAGAGCATCTTCAAGATGATAACCGTAATCCTTAAATACGTAGTTATCCTCATTAAAAATATAATTGTATGGATTATAGAAAATAATATCAATCGTTATGAAGACAGCACCTTGAATCGTCTTTAAAAAGGCAAACGATTAGGTATATTTTAAAAATATAGTTGGGCCACGCTAGATCGTGAGGCATTAATGCAAGAATTACTTATTCGAGCTGGCACTTTAACTATTCTTACTTGGCTGCTTTGGTAATTGCTACCTGTGAATATTGGACAGTATGTGATAAAGATCCTCGGGTTTAACAGGATTGAATAACCATTGCCTAATTTCCAGTGATTCGCAAACAGCAGCAACATTGCTGTCTAGGGGATCAAATATGGGAATTATAGGCTGTATATATTTTTCATTAAAAACCTTTTCCCGAATCTTCTTAATGGTGTCTATGCCATTCATAATAGGCAAGTCATTCATCATGAGGATTGCTCCAAAGCGACTGCCGCGCATCAAGAGCTGCAGGACTTCGAACCCATTATTTGCATGTTGCGCACCGATATTCTTTTTGTTCAATAGTTGAACCAACCTTTCACGTTCGCTTTGATCATCAGAAACGACAAGAACGGTGTCAATATTTGCAAGATCTTTCCATTCTTCTGTTTCCCAAATAGAACGTAAGTCGAGGTCAAAAAAGAAATGGCTTCCTACAGCAACTTTACTTTCCAACTTCAGTTCACTCCCCATCATTTTTAGCAAGCGATTGGATATCGTAAGTCCTAGACCTGTGCCGCCATACCGTTTGGTCATTGAAGTATCCTCCTGCGAAAAGGCTTCAAAGATTTTTGCCTGCTTATCTTCTTTTATGCCTATCCCGGTGTCCTGAACACTGAAACGCAGAACAGCAGTTTCGGCCTCCCGGGAAAGTACTGAAATCTGAAATGTAATTTTTCCTTTCGCAGTAAATTTGATTGCATTGCTCATTAGATTCATCAACACTTGTTTAATACGAAGTCCGTCTGTCCAAATATAACTTGGCACCTCGGGTGCTATATCTAAATGGAATTCCAGGCCTTTGCCTGTGATCTGAACATTAAAAAGTTTGTTCAGCTGAATGATGAGTTCGTTGAGGTCCGTTTGCTCGATTTCCAGTTCCATTTTACCGGCTTCAATTTTGGAGAAATCCAGAACATCGTTGATAATGCTTAACAATAAAGTGGTTGATTGTTCGACCATCCCCAAATACTCACGCTGTGTATCATTCAAACTGGTTCTAGTCAATAAATCGGTAAAGCCTACTATACCATTAAGGGGGGTGCGTATTTCGTGGCTCATATTGGCCAAAAACTCGGACTTTGCCATACTTGCCTGCTCAGCAATTCCTTTTGCTCTCTCAAGTTCTTTATGCTGTTGAATAATTTTGCTGATATCTGTAGCTACACCAAGATATCCAATGACTTTATCCTCGATGTTTCTGATCATGGTCACAGCTAAGGAAACGAACAGGTGTGAACCGTCTTTGCGGATGTAAGTCCATTCCAGTTGCTCCGAACCATAACGCTCAGCTTTTTCCACAAAAACGCTGAATCCTTTGACAGGATACCCCAGTTCTATAGCTAGCTCACGCTCCCTCATATCTAACTCGCTCTGCAAATGAAAGTGCACCGGGCTTAATTTACCGATTATTTCTTCGCTGGCATACCCCAGGAGATTTTCGGCGCCTTTATTAAACAACGTTATTGTACCATCTATATCCGTGGCGATAATAGCAACTGCAGAAGTAGCCTCCAGAATATCTTCAAATAGTTTTTTCGAATTTGACGACTCCGCTTCCATTCTTTTACGTCTATCAATGTCCTGGAAGGTACCATAAAGCCGTACACAGACGCCATTTTCAAAATCGGCATTGCCCAATGCGCGTACCCAAAGTGCATGCCCTTTAAAAGTGATAATTTCCAGTTCTAGATCCCAAGGCTCTCCAGTGGAAATAGCCTGCTCAATGGCTTGCTGGATTTTATTCCGATGCAACCCTTCCTTGTAAAAATTCAGCGAGCTTGTAAGATCAGGCTCATAATCCTTTGCTACTTCATGAATCTCCTTGGTGATCTCGGACCAGACAATTTTTGCATCCTTAAGATTGTACTCCCAGCCACCGATTCGTGCAACCCTTCCTGTCCTTGTCAACATCGCTTGGGCATGTTTTAGATCCTTCTCCAAATAATGCTGCTCGGTGATATCAACCGCATTACCAATGACATATGCCTTCTTATTTCCGTTAACCTGGAGGATATTATTAAACATCCAAATACGCATGCTACCAGCACGTGTTACCGTACGCATTTCGCCTTTGAGAACTCCTTTTTTTACAATTTCAGCGAGGTAGCTTTTAAGATTTGAATGGCCTTCCTTTGGCACAATATCAAAAAGAGAAAGCTTTTCGATTTCCATTTTTTCATAGCCTAATAATCTAGCTCCAGCCTCATTCACTGTAATAAAATTGCCGTCAAGATCATGTGTACACATGAGGCTCTGTGAGTGATCAAAAAATGCTTTCAGCTTCTGCTCACTTTCTTTATGTTTCTCCTTTTCTTTTCGATTGACAATAAGTGCAACCACCTCATCCCGTAAGAGGGAAAGTATTTGTTTTTGGTTTTCATCGAGTTGCCTGGGCACCCTGTCAATAACGCATAATGCCCCCAAAGCAAATCCATTCGCATCAATTAAGGGTAATCCAGCGTAGTAACGGATATGAGGATCCGCCGTTACGAGTGTATTGGATTTAAACCGGTCATCTTCAACAGCATCCCGAACCTCCAATAGCTGATCTTCTGTAAATGTATATTGGCAAAAAGATAAATCGCGTGGCGTCTCTTTCACTTCGAGTCCCACCCGTGATTTAAACCATTGCCTCTCTTTGTCTACCAATGAAATTAAAGAGATAGGCATATCACAAACGCGTGAGGCGATCTCAGTGATACGATCGAACTCGGATTCCGCAGCGGTGTCCAGAATTTCATATTCATGCAGTGCCTGGATCCGCTGCGACTCATTTTTTGTAGGTGATTTTGCATTCATAAAATCACAAATAAAAGTTTATAACAAAAAAGTTAAATTTCTACACCTTCATGAGAACACACCATCAATCACCATCTTCCATCGGTAATATACAACAACAGACAATATAGACTAAAGACCTGAACTAATAGCGATTAATATATTATGGTATCTAACAAATGGAAGATAAAAATAGTTTAATAAAAAATTAATGTTTCTTAAAAGATACCATTTTCCGACTGCGCTACATAATTAAAACTTGCATAATCCATAATCGAACGTGTATGACCATATTTATTGGTAAATGATCGGCTTTGAAGTTTCTTTAATCCGTAATTTTACCTACTAAGCAATATTGAACCAATAAAGATTATTGTTTGATCATAAAAAAGGGGACATCATCCAAGATGTGCCCCCAATAAACTATAAACATCGAAACGTTTTTTTTGAATTGGATTAGTATCCAAATATTTCACCAAGACTTAGCTTTTGGATACTACCCAAGTCTGAGATAGTACCTTCATTTAAGTCCTTTTCATCTCCAACAATGCAATAGACATAAGGCTTATGGCTGATATTATCGGTATGAAACGTTTTAAGGTCTGAAAACGTTAGCTGAGGAAGTTTCTCAAAAACCATTTTCCTGGAATCTTCTGTAAGTCCACGACGTTGTGCAGCTAAATAGCTTGAAAGAATACCCGCCCCTGTAATACGCTCACTTGCCAAAGATTTCAGTAAATTGGTGCGAATTGATTCCAAGCCTACTTTTGACTCAGGCAGCTCATTCAAAAGCTCATTCATTCCACCTACGGCATCCTTAAACTTGTCAGATTGTGTCCCGATATAGGCACCTACCATGCCATGGTTTTCTTTCCTTTGAGGTTGGCCATAATAAGCATACGTCGTATAGGCCAATGCTTTGGATTCGCGAAGGGTCTGAAAAACAATACTACCCATGCCGCCGCCAAAATAACCGTTAAAGAATGTGACGGTCGGTATTTGGTTTTTATCAAATAATCCCGAATTACGGATCCAGAAGACTTCTGCCTGCTTCATCACATATTGGGCAAACAGCACCTTATTCTCGTTGGTTGGCTTTTCTTCAAATTTTACGCCTTTCTCCATCGCAAAATAAGGAGATACATTATCCTTTAATGGTTTAAGGTTTTTGACCAAATCGTTGACACTTTGTGGTCCATAATATAAAATACGATGCTTGGCTCTAGCTAGGTTGTGCAACACCGCAACAAGTTCAGCCGCTTTCAAATCATCGAGTTCCTGGTCGGTATAGGTATAGTTAAAGGGATTTTTGGCACCATAGCGTGCATAGGCTTTTAGGCCTTCCATGATCGTTGCCTTATTCTCCTTGGCATTCGCCCTTGATTTTTTCAACCGTGCAATGTAGGCCTTAAATGCTCCTTCATCCTCCACGCAGTTGTGCATCAGATCCTGCAACAAGCTCATCGATTCGGTAAAGTTACTGTGTAGGCCATGAACAGACACACTGCTTTCTTCATTGCCAGAAGATACCGAAAATTCCGAAGCCAACTTGTAGAAGGCTTTGCTAAACTCTTCACTGCTCTTGTCTTTGGTGCCCAAAAACTCCAAATACCCCACAGCAAGGCTTAATAATTTATTGTCCCAGCTTCCAAAATCAAAATGGTAGGTTAGGCTAAACAACTCATTGTTTTTATTCTGAACGGCCAAAACATCGAGATCTTTCAATTTTGCTGTCGACATATCTTTTGCAAAATCAATCCACCTTGGCTTGATATCCTGCTCAGGCATCGCGTTGATCTGTTTCAGAAAGGCAGATTCAACATTTCTGTTAACCGTAATCGGAGTAATGGCCGGTTTGACAACTTTATCGACCTTATCATCCTGTCCTTTTTGTTTATAGACAGTGACATAATTGACATCTGAGAGATACTTATTAGCAAAACGCACGATATCTTCTTTGGTTATTTTTGACAAACGGTCGGTATAAGCCAATTCTTTTGCCCAATCAGTCTCCGAAGTAAAGCCTGACATGAGCTGCTCTGCAGTACCGGTATAATTATCAAATAGCTTGATTTGCGCTTTCTTTTCATTATTAATGATCGAAGTAAGCAGGTCGGCTGAAAATTGTCCCTTTCTTAGTTTATCGAGTTCACCCAACAATAGTTTCTTGACATCCTCCAAACTTTGTCCTGCCCCCGGATTGCCTTGAAGAATCAACATCGAATAATCTTTCAATACATAGGGAAAAGCGCCTGCACCCAACAATTTTTGTGATTTCACAAGATCAAGGTCGATCAATCCGGCTGATCCATTGGTCAGCACATTGGCCATAAGATTCAGGATCTGTGCATCTGGATCAGCAGCCCCCGGAAACCGAAACCCCATCAGCAGGTACTCAGATGTCGGCCCCATGACGGTTTTTGTAATAGGGCTGGTAATGGCCTGCTCTTTTTCAAATGTATAGGCCGGAACAGGCTTAGATTTCATCGTGGAAAATGCCTTATCAATACGTTGTATGACATCCGTAGGATTGAAATCACCCGACATAATGACGCCCATATTATTGGGAACATAATAGGTATTGTAATATTCCCTTATAGCTTTTAGCGAAGGATTTTTAAGATGTTCTACAGATCCCAATACAGTTTGCTTACCATAATTATTGTTTGGAAACATGGCCGCAAAAATGGTTTCGATAGACTTTCTATTGTCGTTATCTAGGCTGATATTTTTCTCCTCATATACGGACTCCAATTCGGTATGGAACAAACGCAGAATAGGATTTCTGAACCGCTCGGCCTGAACGGCCAAATATTTGTCGAGCACATTGTTGGGGATATCTTCCACATATACCGTCTGCTCAAAAGATGTAAACGCATTGGTACCTTTAGAGCCCATGCTGCTCATCAATTTGTCGTACTCATTCGGAATAGCATATTTCGATGCCTCGCCCGATACACGGTCAATTTCTTTATAGATCGCCGTCCGTTCGTTAACATCAGTGGTATGATTATATTTTTCATATAGATTGTCCACCTGATCCAACAGTGGTTTTTCTTTGGACCAATCGAGGCTACCAAACTTATCCGTCCCCTTAAAAAGCATGTGCTCAAGATAATGTGCTAACCCAGTATGTTCTTTGGGGTCTGTTTTGCTCCCGGCCTTAGTGGCAATGTACGCCTGAATACGAGGTTGTTTATTATTAGGACTGAGGATAACAGTTAAACCATTTTTGAGTTTGTAAAAACGGGTCTTAACAGGATCGTTGGTCACATATTTATAGGTATACCCCCCCTCAGAGGTTTCTTTCCAGAGGTATTTGCCTACTTGGGCTTGGACACCAGTGGTTATGAACAATAACGAAATAAAAGCTATTGTTTTAAATTTTTTATTCATAATTAGGATTGACTTTTTATTTTGACAACTTAAGGTAATTTTATAAACAAGATTATTTACAGCAATAATCGCAAAAAGCAGCATTAAACACAACAGCAAGCTATGATTACAAGAAAAAGAAATGAAAAAATCACAAAAACAAGAAAAAAAACATAAACGAAATAAAATATATGTTTATCGCAGCAATTTTTTCAGTTTGGCTGCTCGACCGAAGCGCACAACTCACAGAAAATCAACAGGTAAATAGACATCTAGGTAACATATTATGATCTCTGCATTAAATTCAAGAAGAAAGGCTGTACGCAAGGACAGCCTTCTCCTCCTAACTAAACATATGCCAGCACAGCGTGGGGTGTACGAGCGCTGGAAAACTATTTGGCAAAAATTTCCGCCAATTTTTTATCTAACTCTTCGCCACGTAAATATTTAGCAATGATTTTGCCATTTGGGTCTACCAGGAAATTCATGGGGATAGCCTTCACATCATACATTACTCCTGCTTCATTTTCCCATCCCTTGAGATCTCCGACCTGTTTCCAAGTAAGTCCATCGTCCTGAATCGCTTTTAACCATTTTGCCTTATCAGCTGCTTTATCCATGGATACGCCTAGAATTTCAAATCCTTGTTTTTGGTATTTAGCATATGATTTTACCAAATTCGGGTTTTCACGTCGACATGGTGCACACCAGGATGCCCAAAAATCAATCAGGACATATTTGCCACGGTAGTCAGATAATTTCACGGGTTTACCATCAACATCGGGCTGTATGAAATCCTGGGCTTCTACCCCCTCACTTGTTTTTTTGACTAAGGCAATACGCTTGGCTAAGTCCTTACCAAGGATTGAATGCTGCAGGCTGGGATCTAGCGTAGCAAATGTCTTTTCAGCTTTGAGAGCATCAAAATCAGGGGGTAAAGTAGAATTGAAAGCCATTAAGGCCATATAGCTTTTAGGATTTTTGGAGACATAGTCCATTTTTGCATCAATGGTCTGTTGCTGTATGGCATTCGCCCGATCCTCCAATGTCTGGATATATTTAGGGTCTTGCTGATCCGCGAGCGACTTGGATTTATATTCGTTATCTAAAATCTCATATTGATCGTATATCGGTTTTAACATTGCATTTACACGTTCACTTTCCGCATTTAAAGGGGATCCGGAAATTTTTGCATGTTTGATGGAATCTGCCGCTGCAAATTTAATCGTCCCTGATTCAATCAAAAAAGGGAGTATATCTTGTTTCGGTGGTTGAGCAGGATCAAAAGGAGCATTATCGTGGATAATACGCAAATGCGCTTCCATCGGGGAAGGGATACTTCCCTTAAATTCAAATTTTCCGTTTTTTATATCAACGGAATCAATACGTTCTTTTCCGTCGTAGTTAAGGCGCAGATATGCTTTCGCAGGCTTGTCTAACTTGCCCACTGCTCCTTGCAGCGTATAATTTTGCTGTGCATATCCTAACCCTGGCAATACGCATGCTAAAGCTAGCGCCCATTTCATTTTTTTCATAATTCTTTCGTGTTTCTTGTTCTAAAATCTATTTAGCTAATTTTGTCAGACTGTTTTTAGCGGGCTGTCCCACCGTTCCTGTCTGTAATAATTGTTTGTAAAGTTTTTCATCGCGTAATACAGACAATGCTTCTTTAAAACTTTGGTTGGATTCGTTCCGAATGCGGGCCATGTAATCGCCGCCAGTATATAACAGTGAACCTACCTGTGCTTTAAACTCAACATCAATAGCATTATGCGCGCCCACCTGTTGTTCGGGTGGAATCGCCATGGCAAGTTTTTTTGCAGCAGAGTTCAGTTGCTGGTGCACTTCTTTTGGAACTTTAAACTTTAAATTGAATGCCTTGAAGTCTGGATAAGCTTTGAGGAGAGCCGCACGATTTTGCTGGACAAACTCAAACCCTCCTTTTGCTACAAGCCCGCTGTTCATCAGTTGTGCCATCCACGTACTATACTCATTGGTATCTATAGGAACAAAACGATCCGGCATAATTCCACCGCCCCCATAAACAATCCTTTTATTTCCAAGCGTCGTGTATTTTAAAGAGTCCGGAAATGAGATATGCCCTTCTTCCAGTAATTCTTTTGATGCCATTCGACGGTTAAAATCCTGAAAATAATCGTCTTTTCCTTTGGTATAAGGTTTTTGGATCGAACGTCCTGATGGGGTATAGTACCGTGCTCCAGTAAGCTGCATTTCTGAACCGTCAGATAATGGAACTGGCTTTTGCATTAGGCCTTTTCCGAAACTACGGCGACCAATCACTACAGCGCGGTCCCAATCCTGAAGCGCTCCAGTTACAATTTCGCTGGATGAAGCAGTGGATTCGTCAATAAGGACTACGAGCTCACCCTCGTAAAATTGGCCAAATCCGCCCGTAAAGTAATAGTCTTTTCCCCCTTCGTTAGGCACCGAATAAAATACAATTTTCTCCTTTGGCAAAAACTCATCTGCAACACCAATTGCGGATTCGACATAGCCCCCACCATTGCTCTGCAGATCAAGGATCAGCTTTTTCATTCCTTGTCCCTTCAGACTTTTTAAAGCAGCATCAATCTCCTGACGTGTGGTCCTATTGAAAATTGAAAGCGCAATGTAACCGATCTCCTTATCTACCATATAACTTTCCCGAACCGATTTCTCCAATATATTTTCGCGGACAATGCTGATATTCTTGCTTTCCTTACTTCCGGGCGACGCTATCGTAAGGACCACCGGTACGTCTTTTTCACCGCGCAATTTTTCCATAATCTCCCTATTGCCCCATTTTTTTCCGACGATACTATCCCCGTCGATACCGAGGATCTGATCACCGACACGTATTCCAGCACGCATGGCGGACCCATCGGGATTGACCTTGGTGACAAAGGTCTGCTCGTTATTTTTTAGAAACTGAATGCCGATTCCAGCAAAGCTTCCACTCATGACGACACGCATCTGTTCAGCCTCCTCACGACTAGTATAGCGTGAATGGGGATCTAGATCTGATATCATGGCCTTGATCGCAGCGTCTACCAAATGTTCTTCATTCACCTGATCGACATAATTTTGCTGGATCAGCTTCAGTGCTTCCTCAAATTTATATTTCGGATTCATCTGCGCCTGTAAAGACAGGCTTAGACCAACCATCCCTACGAGCAAGCTCGTTGCTTTCCTATTCATATTGTATAAATAATTTATTATTTTATTTTTCGTTTCTAAGGGTTTCAATGGCCAGGGACAATTCATCCATCAGTTTGCTGGGGCTGCCAGAGTAGCCTCCCGAGCAATAGCGCACGCGGCCATTTTTCACGATGATCTTACGCGGAATAGACGAATCGCCGAACAGAGGAACCAATTGTTTGAACACTAAGTCTTGCTCATTCGTCTTTGGATTGACAGAATCGTGCAGTAAATTGAAACGATAACCTTCGCTCCGAACATAGTTCACGGATTTATCTTTATAGTTCCCGGTCTGCATGGTACCTAACATATATATCGCTATTTGTTTATCCTGCGCATATTTGTCGACCAAGAGTTGCATACCCGGAAAGGCCATGATACAGGGACGGCACCAGGTGGCCCAAAAGTCTACGACAACAATTTTGTCCTTCCAGTCCGCCGGGGTAATAAATAGACCATCAGCAGTTTCGAGACGGAAATCAGGCATAGGATGGTTGACCCAGTTGTGATCCACATAAGCTTTCATGGCTGCTTTTTCCTCGTTGGATTTTAGCCCTGCCAGATAAGTTTGATAACCGCTTTCGTCACCAGCGTGTTCTTTTAGGTAAATTGCTTTTAGCTTATCAAACATGCGCGGTGTCATCGCATTGTACCTTGCACTCATTTCCAGTAAAGGCAGGATCTGTTTGTCATCGCCCAAGCCCTCCAGCACCTGCAGATTAATCTCATTCAGTTCGGCATTGTTGTATTTGCCACCTTCGGATAACAGCAAGAAATATTTTCTGGCTTCAGCGTATTTTTTAAGATCATTTAATAGGGAAATATGTGTAAATAACCGATCATCCAGATTTTTCACAACATTGGAATCCGCCTGTGCCCGGCTGTCAAAATCATCTTTATAGGAATTGTCGCCGCGACGTGCGATCAATTTGGGCAGGATCGCTTCAGATACCTGATAAAGGCTGTCTTTACCGACCGTCTTAAACATATAAGCACGCATGATGTTCCAGCGCATCAGTTCATTTCCTGTACGGAAATCGATATCATCATAAAGCTTCGCGAACTTGTCAAACTGTCTGGTTTCAAAGTAAGCCGATCCTAGGCCGCGGTATACCGCATAATAGATAAACCCCTGACCATTGAGATGAAGGCGCCATTGCTGAACGGGAAAACGCTGTAAAAACTTTTCATAAGATGTGATTATTTCAGCGTTATTGGGATTGCCGGCCATAGCATTGCTATAGGCAATAAAACGTGCCGTTGGACCTGTCGGATAATCGGCATTTACCCGTTGTTCGATCAATTGCGTCAATGCTTTTTCCTGTAGACGTGTACTTGCAAAGGAATAGAGCTGATTGAGCACTTCATCCGTTAAATCTTTTTGTGCTAATTGATCTGTAATCAGCTGCTTGGCATAGACAGGGAAGTCATCGCCCAAGGCCAATTTTTGTAAGTTCATAAAAGACTGAAAATAGCGTAGGTATTGCTTGCCCGACAAGGCAAACTCTTTCTCGGCCAGGCGCTTCAAATAGTCGGCTGGCAGCGTTGCCGGTTGATTGTTATAATAAGAGAAAATTCCACCAACGGCAATTGCAGGCACCTGAAAAGCAGCTTCTCCTAGATAAGCTCCCGGTACAGCTTTTCCTTTTGCATCACATAGGGCAACCGCGTAGCCTCGATCCTGATTATTGTCTATCACATCAGGACGATCAGATTCGCCCTGATAAAACTTTACAGCAATAAAAGCAGTCGTCGGGTTGACAGGTACCGTCGCTGTCCATAGCCCTGAAGAATTTTTCTGCATAGGAAGGCTGATCTGCTTCCATGAAAAATCTTCGAAGAGAAAAAACACTGCGTTTATTTCATCGCTGAATTCGAGATCTTTGTCTTTGGCATCATACATTACCTGCACCGGGTCTGTTATTTTGGATTTTACCGGCTTAAAAACGCTGCTGTCAAATCGAGGCTGTGCATATGACACAGCCTGGACAAACAACAACACTAAAAAAAATAGCTGTTTTTTCATCTTATAGAAATTATCTGCGGCTTTGGCCGATCTCGGGATTAAGTTGTAAGTATTTATTCGCCACAGGATATATATATCGTGGACTATTCACAGCAAGTGTGTAATCTTGGTTTATAAACTGTCTTTGAAATTCCTTTGCCAATTTTGGATCCAGATTAAAGCGGCGCATATCAAGCCAGCGGAGTCCTGTGACAAAGAATTCCCGCCGACGTTCATCGACAATAAGCTGTAGCGCCTGGTCTGCCGTGGTCGCCGATAAGGGTGTAAAATCCTGTGATTTGAATCGCTTTGACCGGAGCCTGTTGACAAACTCCATTGCAGCTGCGGCATTTCCATTACGTGCTTCCACTTCTGCTTTAATGAGCAGCATCTCGGGCACAGAAGGCCCCGCATCAGGCCTAGCCTGCATCACATTTGCTTTTTTTGAACGCAGGGCACCGACAGGCATCTGACTGGTTCCGCCTTGCATATAAACTGTGCGACGAAGGTCCTTGGTATCAAAAAGTGCAACAAGTTCCGGATTTAATTGTTCGTCAAAAGGCTGGCTCACCTGCTTGGATAGGTATATTTCGGGATGATTGAATGCGAGTGGATATCCCGACGCCGATGTCGCATATTTTTGAAGATCCAGCAGTTCAGCGTTGTAGCTAAGTGCCGCATCGGCATGGTTAGCCGCTAAATCAAAGTTGCGCATATGAAGATGCACAATGGCAAGCAAGGCTTCCCCTGCGGCTTTATTTGGATGTCTCTTATTACTGACAGTTGTCGGAATATCAACTAGTGCCGTTTCTAAATCCTGAAGAATCTGTGCATAAACTTTAGCAAGCGGAGCGCGTTTCAGTGATGCAAATAAATCAGGCTGTAAAAGTAGTGGTACACCCATCGCATTTTCGGCAGTCTTGGGATCATAAATATCGCCGTAAAGATTAACCAAGACAAAATAAGCATAGGCTCTTTGGATCTTTGCCTCCGCCAGAAGCGCACGCTTTTGCTGCTCAGTACCATCCTCACTCTGCAAGACTCCTGCAATGACTTCATTAGCCGTATAAATTTGTTTATAAGGTCTGGACCAGTTTAGGTCTTCTGTATTATCGGGTACCATTTGAGATGCCCACGTGTATGGCCAAGCTACTGTTTCGGGCTGTTGTTGTTGATAAGCCAGGTTCGCAAAAATGAAATCGTCACCTGATAATACCGGAAGACCAAAAGTAGGTGTAAATACGGTTGAATTATTTAAGAGGTAAGCATAATCGTTGGTGTATTTAAGCTCCCGGCGATCATACTGATCGACCTCCACATATTTGCGGCAGCTCTGCGTGCCGGTTGTTAGCGCAAAAATCGATGCAAAAAAAATGTATTTGGCTTTCATGCTGTTTATCTTTTAAAAGGTGGCGTCAATGGTTAAGAAGAAATTCTTTGTGGGAGGCAGATTATTATAGGTATTCGTACGCACATAGAGCGGATCGATACCCAGTTTGTTTGCTTTCCATAGTATACCTAAATTCCGTACCGCAGCATTTACTCCAAGAGTTTTGAATGGTGTCCGTTTGAGATATGGAGCAGGCACAGCATATCCTAAAGAAATCTGTTGCAGGCGTATATGGCTAGCATCGATTACCATAGGTTCGGAATCCCTAAACCTGTTAAAGCTATTCGTATTGATATTTTTTAGACCCGGAACATTGGTATTTACTTCGTCACCAGGATTGCGCCAGCGCGCTGCCTGCATCTTGTTTGTATTAAGCACTCCGTAGAATGTCCCTTGGTATTGCGGATAATTCCTAAATGTCTCCAGACGCCTAACATTCCCAAGGTCATACGATATACGAACGCCTAGACTGATCCCTTTGTAGGTAAGCGTATTCATAAAACCCCCAAAGTAAGGTGCTGTGGTACGTCCCATATAGACCAGATCCTCACGAGCAAATAGGTTGCGTCCACTTTGCGTGCTCTTTATAATTTCTCCATTTGCCTTTGCTATTTGGGATTGACCTTTATCGTCAAGCCCGGCCCACTTATACGCGTATAGGTAATCAAGTGGCATTCCTTCCTGTAAGCTCCCGTTGATGTAATTATTTATGTCTGTGATCACAAAACGCGAATCGGTAACTTTATTGGTGTTGTAGGAAAAATTCAGCATCGAGTTCCAAGAAAAGTCTTTCTTGCGGATGAGGACACCATTTATACCCAGATCAACTCCGTTGCCCTCCATGGTACCACCGTTAAATTGGAGCTCGGTCCATCCATAAGTCGCATTGTAAGGAAAATTGTAAAGGATATCACGTGTATGTTTTTTATAGAGATCGAATGCGATGTTCAATCTATTATTTAGCAAACTAACATCGAGACCATAATTTTGTGTATACACTTTTTCCCATCCCACCTCAGGGTTTCTGGGCATAGCTATTGAAGCAGGTATATCGCCTGTTTGATAATCAGGGCCTTCGATGCTGATAATTGTTGCATTGGATCCCCCTTGAGGAACTGTACCACCGACACCATAGGTAACACGAAGATCCAAAGCATTGAGCCATTCAGCTCCTTGCATAAAACTTTCGGACTTCACATTCCATTTAGCACCGGCCGACCAGATCGGTTTGGCTCGCTTGGACCTGGAGAAGCCTACCAGGGTGAGGTCATCAAAGCGAGCACTAGCAGAAACGACATATTTACCTTTCAGAAAGGATAGCGCACCATTGGTATAATAGGACATCTTGCGTAGGTTAGGTCTACCGACAGAGCCATCTGCGATAGACAGGGACTGTTCCCAGCCTTCAATACCCATAAAACTGCCAAGCTGATTATAAGGTGAAGATGAGTATGTATCCTCATTAAACCCATATCTCGTCTGCGCATAGTTAATACCGGTCTGCGAACTAATTTCCGCCCCAAGCACCATATTCAAATTGACGATATCTTCCCATGATTTGTCAATGTTTCCCTGCAAGCGGACATTGTACTGCGTAGCATTTTGGTTGCGCAAAACCATTTTTCCACCTTGTATAAAATTTCGTGTAAATGTATTATTTTCGAGGTCGGCAGTCGAATAGTAATTCAAAAAGTCACGCATGGTATAGCTTTTTAATTCGTCGAGACTTTTATTGTCCGCAAATGTGCGCTGAAGCATACCTGAAAGGCTGATATTAGCCCAGCTATTTACTTTTGCATCGAGCGCTGCATTTATCCGCACCCTATTGTCGGCCAAGGTATACTTGTTATATTCGAGCTCATCGATCGGATTATAGGTCCAGTCATATAATCCAATATCCTTTAAACTCGAGGCTACGGGTTCTGTAAATCGCAGTGAGCGATGTATTCTATTGCCCTCTGCGTCCACTAAGAGTTCATATGGCCTTAAGCCTTCTGTTGTATTTCCAATTGAATTAGCTGTAACTTGGTTGGACACGCTGTTTGTATAGGTATAATTCAATCCAGTTGTCAGACGCAATTTTTGATTTAAAAAATTTGTCGATAAATTTGTATTTACAAAAAAGGACTGCGCCTGATTGGATCTAAACACAGGAACATCCTTTGAGTAATTGCCCGAAACCGCATAGGTTGTCCTTCCATTGCCCCCTGATAGTGAAAGGTTGTGCTGTTGGGTCACTGCATGCTGTAGAAGGTACTTCCTGATTTGGGCGGTATTGTCAATTTGACCTAAACGATTGAGCTGTCGGGATAATTCGTCATTGCTGATCAACCCTTTTTTATTTTTATACAACCACTGTATGGCTTCACTGGTAGGCTTATTGGTATTGAAAGGTTGCCATCCCGAATCCCATACTTCCGGATCCGCGATCCAGCCATAATCAAACATCTCCTTTTCGAAATCAATATACTGTGCAGTTGTCATCCGGTCGAGCTTACCAAGATCAGCAGGTGATGAAATACTAAGACTCGTGTTATAGGAAATGACCGGTTCGCTAATACGGCCTTTTTTGGTCTCTATGACAATGACACCATTTGCAGCCTGTGCTCCCCAAATGGAAGCTGCAGCAGCGTCTTTAAGTACCGTAATACTTTCAATATCTGCAGGATTAAATCGACTTAGTATAGAATTATTAGCAAATTGCGTAGTGTTTTTCACCATATCCTGATCGATTGCCGGAAAACCATCGATAACAATTAGTGGGCGTTTGGAATCGCCGTCTGTATTGAAGCTGTTGATTCCTCTGACGGTGATCGAATTCTTCACTGGGTCAACCTGCACTCCTGGTATCATTCCTGCGATACGGTCCAAGATATTAATAGAAGGTACTTCCTTTAACTGTTTAGCGGTAATCTGCCCAAATGCCCCTGTCGCTCGCTCTTTAGCGATTTTCTGGTATCCCGTCGATACAACTTCAACTTCTTCCAGCTGGTTGTTTACGGCGCCCATGGTCACATTGATGTGTAAATCACTACCTATGACTCTTCGGGTAGGTTCCATACCGACATAAGAAAAAATCAGCGCCTCTGCCGGATCCTTCAGACGCAAAGTAAAACTACCGTCACTACTTGTCGTTACGCCAGTACGTACGGCATAGCCATCGGGAATGATGGTAACACCAGCAAGTGCTGCTCCACTATTATCTCTAACTTTGCCGGTGATGACTTTCCAGAATCTGTCATCCCCATCATTATCGAGTTTACCCCGCGTATCTCTTATAATCGTGAAATAATTGTTTTGTACATACAGAAATAAGTAATTGTTTGGATAGAGAAGTTCTTTCAATACAGTCTCCACCGGAAGCCTTTTGTTTTTTGGGATAAGGTCACTATTGACGAATGAATCCCGTATTAATCCCTCTTCATAAGAAAATTTGGTTCCATAGATACGAGTTACTTCGCTAAGAGCTTGGCTGAGACTAGCCCTTTTTTGCGCAAAGCTCCCTGTGGTACTCATCAGGCAGACTATAGGCACAAGTAATTTAGTTTTCATAAATTTCGATTGATTAAATCTGTTTCTAGTTAGGTTTTATTACGATTTGTTTGTTTTTCACTTCGATGTTCACGTTCATGGTATGTTTGATCACGAACAGGATATCATCAATTCCTTTTACCGGAATTACCCCTGTAAACCGCTTGTTAAGTAATGCTGGATCTTGAACGACCACTTGGTAGCCATAATTATCTTCCAATACGCTGATAATATTGGCTAAGCTGCTATGTTCAATACTAAGTTCACCGCGGGTCCATGACAGCACTTTATCTGTATCATTTTTAGCAATTTGGTTAGTTTCGGCAGATTCATCATAGATAAACGTTTCGCCGGGCGCAAGTACACGATCTTCTCCCTTCTCGCCCTGCACACGTAAGCTGCCTTCAAGGAGCGCTACTTCAATACGTCCACGGCGGTCTTTTATGTTAAACTTGGTCCCCAAAACAGTCAGCGAGAGTTTGCCTACATGCACCACAAAAAAATCGTTCTCCCGCAAACGATTTTTTATTGCTGTATGTTTTACCTCAAACATACCTTCCCCCTCAAACCAAACCTCGCGTGGTTTATCCGTCTTCCAGTTGCGCAGATAGGATAATCTGGAATTACTGTTTAGTTTAATGATAGAAGAATCTGGGAGAGTTATCTCGCGTCTCTCTCCAAATGCCGCGTTGGCTGCCTTTGGGCCGAACTGGCTAATCTCATAACTTAGCATCCCGAAAAGTAAAAGCGCCGCCGCAGAAGCTGTCCATCGTAACATTTTCCGAATCAGCAGTCTTTGTTTTTGTTTCTTTTCATAAACTGGAATCTGGGTCTGGATATTTGCCCAACGTTGAGCACTGCTCATGCTGCTTTCAGTAGTAGCCTGCCCCCTGATCAACTGAATCCATATACGGGCAAGTTCCATCTCGGCTACCAAAGAGGGATATTGATTGCCTAATTCAGACCAAAAACTGTCTGCTACTTCATTGTGCTGGAGTGCTGTCCGAATAAAATAATCATCCGCAAAAAAATCTGCCGCTTTAAAACCTTTATATTTTGATAACCGAGAATTCATACTGTTTTATATAGATTACACCCTCCAACAAAATTTTACCCCAATAAATTTTATTTTTTTTTAAATCGGCAATGCCAATCCAATCAAACCGATTACCACAAGTGTCCAGAACGATGGTATCATCAGGATTATTTGTATATGGAGGAAAATTTGCAATGGGATGAAAGAAGCGATGTTAGCGTAGCTGGTTAAGCAGATAGAGCAAAACCAAAAGACCAAATCGGCCAAAGTGTTTTTTCAAGCTATCGAGCGCACGGTAATACAGTTTATAGGTATCTTTGGTAGACAGTCCCATTATCTCGGCTATTTCGGTATAAGGTAATTCTTCAAAAAAACGTAGATGTATTATTTCTCGCTGACGTGCTGTCATCTGATACAGAGCCTGCTCGAGTTTATTCCTGATCTCCATGGCTCTTTCCTGACGGATCATACTAAGATCGTGTGGAAGCTCAATTGTAAATGGCAAATAATCTATGGAAGAATTGGTAACATCTGTCCGCCGAACCGACTGTTCGATTTTCTTCACCAAAGTTCGACGAAAGGCTTTTAATAGATAATTTTTAACAGCAACATCTACGCTTAAATTATCCCTGTTACACCATAACTTGACAAATAGTTCCTGAATACTGTCCTCAATGATCGCCTCATCCTGTGTAAACTTGAAACCATAATTGAACAATAGCCGATCATATCGTTCAAAAAGTATTTTAAACGACGGTTCATGTCCAACTTGAAACATTTGCCAAATCTGTTGATCGGAGTTCATTTATAAATGTGCGACTTTTTGCTTTTCAATTTAAGTAGATAAAACTCTCTTTCAAATCTACTATTTTTTTTGAGCAATTTAATACAGTTGCTTGGTGATAGATAGTTAACAACTATATAAAATGTTACAACAAGTTTTGTATCTAAAACCCCACAGACCAAAAATAGCCTTTAAATAACTTTTCTTTTTGTTTACAAGCTTACCTTTGTCGCAAATCTCTCCCAATCGGGATTCAAGAAGAGAAAAATGAACAAAGAATCACGCAGTCATGTTGGGGGTGAAATGATCGGCGCAGCCAAAGGAGATTTTAATTGGGCAACTATTTTATCACAAATTAATCTTGTAATAAAAAGTTTACCCAAAACTCTGCACGAGCAGAGTTTTGGGGTCGGTGACGAAGTTTAAAAGGCCTTCGTCACCAGTGAACAAGTAATAGAAAAATTAGTTGACGTTTCCGAATACACGTTCCAGCTCTTTATGAAGATTGTCACCTCGAAGCCCGGATGATATTATTTTCCCAGAAGGATCAATCAAAAAATTAGCGGGTATTGCCTTAATTAGATACGATCGACTAGCAGAATTCTCCCAGCCTTTTAAATCCGAAACTTGCGTCCAGGGCAGATGATCTTGTTCAACCGCCTTTAACCAGGCTTCTCGCTTTTCATCTACAGAGACAGATAGCACTTCAAGACCCTTTTCATGAAAATCGTTATAGGCCTTTAGGACATGTGGATTTTCGGCGCGACATGGTACACACCAACTTGCCCAAAAATCAACAAATATATACTTTCCACGGTAGTCGGAAAGGCGTACTAGTTTTCCATCTTTATCAGGCTGTTCAAAATCAATGGCCATCGTTCCTGGAGCTATTTTCAACCTACTACGTTGTTCATTAATATCGGCATAAATGGTCTGTGCAAGGTAAGATGAGCGAAGTACCGGATCCATCTGGTCCAGTTCAGCTTCAAACTTATCCAATCCAGCTTCATCCGGAGGAATAATCATGCTTTTATATTGTAGCGTCACAAAACTGTTCGGATTTGCCACGACCCAATCGCTTATATCTTTTGTATAGACTTCCAAAGCCTTTACATTTGCACTTGTTAAAGCCCGCATCTGAACGGTATCACGGCGTTTTTCGGCTTCCATATACGCTTCTCTAATTTTATCTCTTCCGGATCGCTTCATAGCACCTTCAAACAGATCCTCATTTTCTCTATGTACTTTAGAACCCGTAATTTTCAAGTTTTTCACGTACTCACGTGCAGACTTATCCCAAGTTGCATGCAAGTTAATCTTAGCATTCTCTAAAAACAACTTCATTGTAACTGGATATTTACGTCCAGGTACATTTATATATATATTTACTATACAAGGCTCGTCTACCCTGCCTCTGAATGTAAACTTACCGTCTTTCATCAGTACTGAATCGGTATGCAACTCCTGATTTCTGACAACGGACGAAAGATAAACATATTGCTTTCCCTTAGGCACACTATCAATTTGACCATGAATGACATAGCGATCATTCTTTTCCTTTTGAGCGAAACCCAAAAAGGGTAACAAAAGTACGATCTGAATTAACATTATTTTTATTTTCATATACGTATTATTACTGATGATGTTATCTATTATTATTTTTACTTCCAATTTTCAGATGCTGGCTCAATTTTCGAAAAAAAAAAATTGTCAGCCGACAACATACGATGTAGAATAGCCAGTGCCTAAAGTAATCTCTTCTCCTGACTGGAAGGGCAAGAACTGTCAATAGTTGCCACAAAACAGAGCCTCCTAAAGGATTTCTAGGAGACTCTATTTATTTAACTCTTTCGTGCAAACTCAATCATGGCAGAAAGTTCCTTCACAGCAGTCGCCTCATCGCCTGAAAAGCCCGATGTTTCGAATCGGATGCGTCCCTGTGGATCGATGATTACTTTTGTTGGAATACCATCGACTTTGTATGCTTGCGCTACTGCACTCTCCTTAGTTGATGGATCACGCAGATCCATCAACACCTCGAAACTATATTTATTGTCAGTGACATACTTCTTGGCATTTGCAGTAGCATCTCCCCCACCTCGTTCCCAGGTGTGTAAGAACAAAAAGCGAACATCTTTGTCGTCTTTGTATTGATCTACCGCTTTCTGCATAGCTGGAAAGGACGCCTTGCATGGACCACACCAAGTAGCCCAAAAATCGAGCACTACAACTTTTCCACGCAAATCAGCCAGTCTCACAGTGTTACCATTCACATCCTTCAATTCAAAGTCTGGTGCATCTTTTGACACCAGCTTTTTCATCATTTCGGCTCTAGCACTCGCTATTTTGGTTTGGTCTAGCGCTGCCTGGTATGCCTCGTACCCCTCCAACGATCCTTTGCTATCGACGTATCCTTTTTGAAGCAGATCGACGGTTACGATGCCAGCAGAGCCTTTGACATACCCCTCTTCGAGATACGGAAGTGCGTCAGCATATTTTCTATTGGCCAGCAAGGCATTTAAATAAGCTCCTTCCACAATATCGAAGTTAGCCTGCTCCACAGGCAATTTTTGCATCAACTCCTGTCTCACAGCTGCAACGAGCTGCAAGCTTTCGGGTGCTCTGTCTGCTTTCCCTAAAGCATCTATATAGCTACTAAGCAAGATATAATACGCTTGCTCACCTCTACGACGTCGTTCCTTTCGGATCTGTTCTGTATCTCCCTCCTCCGGTTTGGATAGTTCGGACCTATGGTAGGCGAGACCATCCTCTAAAAATGGTATCGCGGCCTTTGGGTTACTCCTGCTCAATATTTGCGCACAGTTAGAAAAAATCCATGTTTTATTCAAACGGTTGCCGTTACGATCCAAAGCCCTATCCGCATACGATGTAGCATATTGGATCATCTTTTCAACATTCCCCTCGGCTGCATACGCATTAGCCATATTGTACATATCAAAACTTACAGGAGCATTGGGCTGTTCCTTCAAAAGCGCTTGAAATTGAAAATCGCGTTCAGCAAGCGACTTAATGGCACTAATTTCTTTTAACTTGTCCTGAACAGCAAGTTGTCCGTTTGGAAAATCTCTTCTAACAGTCTGCTGAACCAGGTTTATCTTTTCTTCATTTTTTTGTCCATAGTAATACCAGTAGACCAACATTCTATCGGCCTCTTCTTTACTTCGCTCCAATTTTTTTAAAGCTGATTGCAGTGTCTTGGAATCTTTTATCTCGTTCAAAGCCGTCAGGCGCTCTTGTATGGTAGATACTTTTTTATCTTGTGCCTGTGCTGTACATAACAGTGCTACCAAGCCTAGTGTAATGCTGATTTTTTTCATGGTTTTATTTAATGTTTATATGGACAATATGGCCAAAATTGCCAAACACCTTTTTAGGGGTTCCATCAACAAATTGACCTAAATCGTTTATATCAAAAAGGTTAAGGGTACCAGAAGTACCATCCAAGGTCGCTACGGCAAGCGTTCTACTGGTTTTTCGATTTATCTCGATGTCAGTAATCGTGTAAGAGCTTGGAAAACTATAAAGTAACTCGGCCGTATTAGCCACGATATTGTATAGATAGAGTTTGTTGCCAACTGCATAATACATATGCTGAAATAAGCCCGATGCCGCAAATAGTTTCGTTTTACTAAACTCGGGACACTGACTATCCATAACTTTTTGGAATAAACTTGGATCTGTATTAGTTATCCCCGCCACATAACGTCCTTCATTGTCTTCCATTACACAATAAAACACTCCACTACTCGAAGTAACTCTCCCCTTCTCTGCCGCTATCATAGTCTTCCCGACATTTGACATATCCAATATGTTCAATGTCGTGTTTGAGCCATTGGCTGCAGGGGTTATTTCCCGACCGAAATACGGAATCTCCATAAATCGTTTATACTTGTTGTCGTAAAAGAAAGTTTTTCGTGAGTTTGAAGAAATAACGGCAGGAAACAAGTCGTAATCTCCACCAAGACCAGGGGTATACGGCTTTAATATATCTTCGGGGTAAAAATCCCCCATACCAACATGAATTTCGCCTTTATTAATGAAATACTGGTCGATACCACTTAGTCCACTATCCCACGCTATCCCATCATAACCGCTTGGAGACATAAAAACTTCCTGACTCTTGCCCGTCAATTTAAAAGTATTTGGATCAAAGCGAAATATTTCTGTTCCGGTAAAGCTGGCTATTGAAGCATATTTGGCACGATAAGGTATTTGGGTGTAAAATGTAGACTTTAGGTTTTCTGGAAAGGATAGGTTATTCGCCTGCCCTACTGGATCTGGAAAGACCACATTGTCAGCGCGTATAAATGTAAGTTTACCTTTGCCGCCTTGATTATGAGAAACCAGCCAACCTTCATAAAAAGCGCCATTTACATTTAAAAAGAGTTGCTTGTTAAATTCTAGGCCGTTATCGAGATCGGTTACCGTATATTGAATATTATACTGTTGGGGAGGCAAATTAATAATCGTATCCAAATCCTTTTTATCCGACAATATGTAGACGGCTTCATTGGTCATTGCTTTCCAGCGATAGGCATACCGCCCGGTTTTTCCGGACGGACCGGTTATAGTAACCGGGATATGTATTTTTTCTAGTTGTACGACATCATATTCGCTCTTTTCCATCAGAATTTTGACTTCACCAATTGGCGATAGACTAAAGTCTTGTTCAAAAGAGGAACACCCCTGCATGAGTAAAGCTATCAGGCCAAGTCGTAAGTGGCCTATCGTGTATTTTAAAAATCTATTTCCTTTCATTGTGTGCTGAATTAAAAAGTTACGCGTTGTCCAAACTCATCGATCAAAGGCCCGTTGGTCGCTTCATACTTTACTAAAGCATTGCGTAGAATAACGGGATAGGTATACGATCCATAGGCTCCTATAACATCATATGAAAAATCAGAAATTCCTAATACGCTAATCATAAAACGTATACGTGTCGCCGAAAATGAGCCAAAGTAGTACTCCGCATCATCCCAGTAAACTGGTCTTTCGGGCTTGTTGGACACCCAGACCTTATACGAATTAATGGCTTTGGTGCCATCAATAACTTGTCCTGTACCACCCGGTAAAAAATCATCTGAGACAGCGACTTCGGCCACAATTCGCAAAGCTCTTGTTTCCATTTTAGGTGTATTGATAAGTACAACCGGATAGTCGATAGTAATGGAATCTGCTGGTAGTACTGCCTCCGGAAAAAGAAAATCTTCTCCCAAAACAGCTGTTGTACCTGCACCTGGCTTAATCTTAATAATTCTAGCTCGATCATACGTTCTGCCCTGGATCCGCATTTTAAGGTATATGGTATCCCGCTCTTTTTTCACCGGGTCAAAAGCGAAAGTATAACTAGTAGAATCAACATCATACTCACCGATAAAGAATGAAATACGCTCTTCGCCCTCGAATAAGATTGTATCCTGCTTCTTACAGGCCATCAATGCGAACAGCAGTCCGGCAAAAATAAAATATCTTCTTGTTTTCATGGGCTTATTGATAAGTAGGATTATACTCCAATTCCACATCTGGAATAGGTAATTTATAAATGGATAGTGGAATATCAGAACTCATAAAAGGCATACGCGTGATTGCTTTTCTCTTTAAATAGAAAAAATACTGTCCTTCGGCATAAAACTCTTTATGATACTCCTTTTGAATTTCGTTCTGTAGCTGCGTATCGGTAACAGACCCGTCTTCGGGGAGCTTATTAACGGCTCTGGCAAAGCGCACTTTGTTCAATTCAACCGCTCCAGATGCCGGAGTGGTCGCTGCTTCGGCCAATATATAGTACATCTCCGACAGGCGTATAAGTGGTATCAATTGATCTCGCCGCTGAGACGAGGTCAGTCCTTCTCCTGTTACGGGTGTATAGGTCTGCCAAAACTTGGAAGGGAACAATACACTCTGATCTTGCTCGAATAAGTAGAGTCTACGTACATCGGTCGTAGAATTTTCATATAATGTGTTTATATTGGCCAGGGTACGCGTCAAGCCCCTTCCTGAACTTATGTAGAACCTGAAATATTGTTGTGTCCAATCGAGTATATCCCTTGTGCGTAAAGCGAACACAAGTTCTGACATAAACAACCTGTCTTTTGATCCTGCAGCTGCACTAACCGCAGTATTGGATACAAATTGGAACTTCGCGCCATCAACTACTTCCTGAGCAGCTTTCGCTGCAGCCGGTTTATCTCCAATATACATGTACACGCGAGCCTCTAATCCTTTGACCGCGTAATAATTCATTCGGATAAGACGGGTATTCAGGTCGGTATCATCCTGAAAAACAGGATCGACGGGCTTAAGTAACGCGGTGGCGTCTGCAATATCGTTCAATACCAATCTACATACTTGCTCCGATGTACTCGGTATATTGGCAAAGGCATCCACCATCGTTTCGTATGGAATAGCCTTTTGCCCTTTTCCAGATTGATACTCTGGACCAAACAAACGGAAAAGATCAAAGTGGATATAAGCACGTAATGCCAACGCTTCACCACGGATCATATTATATCCTTCTGAAGAAAGAACAGATCTGTTAGACTCCGATTTTTCAATAATTTTGTTCAGCCCTGCAATAGCATTATACGAGCTGCTCCAAACCGCGCTAAGGATATTTCTAACCTCATCGCTGTTATAATTGTATGAACGGGTCTCATAATAAGGTGCTGTCGAACTAGATTGGGTATAATTCTGCGCTAAGGCTGATACAAAGCCCAAGGAGAGGCGGTCTCCATACATGCTCTGCTTGCTGAGCTGCGAATATACTCCCACTAATGCCTGTTCAAACCCTGTTTCAGAAGCAAACATCTGTTCCTCAGCCACGGAGGATTTAGGTTCAACATCCAGATACTTGCTGCATCCGGAGAGAGACAAAAGTGTCATTAATGCTAGTAAAAATACGTATATTTTCATAATCTCTTCTATTTAGAAATTCGCGCGAAGCGATAGTGAATAATTGCGGGCAAATGGGTTGTCCGTTCCCCGTTCGAGCTGGATGGAACTCCACCATATCGGATCGTTTGTCAACGCTGTAATGGACAGGGAATTGATCCCCCACCTCTTTAGGAAGGCCTTGCCATAGAAATTATATCCTAATGATGCGGAGGTTAGTTTCAGGTTATTATCATTCTGAACAAACCGTGATGTGGCCTGCGTAGCATTTGGTGTGGACACGATACGTTTGTACAGGGATACATCCCCTGGCTTGGACCATCCCAGTTCGTAGGCACGGCGGTCTACATTTTGCGAAATATCTACATTCTCGACCCGATCTACCAAGGTATAATTATAGAGTTTTCCTCCAAATTGATAGTTAAAGATTAAATTCAGCTCAAACCCTTTATAAATCAGATTAGATCCGAAGTTACCGTTCCATTTCGGCTGCTGTATCCCCACCGGAACCTTGTCTCTAATATCCCAATCGTAAGTAGTCGTACCGTCTTTTTTCAAAAACATTTCAGTACCGGTCGCAGGATCTATCCCTAGTGAGCGTACCGCAAATATGGTATTCATCGACTGGCCCTCTTCCAACAAAACATTCGGGTAAATTTGATCTCCATTGGCCGTATTCAGATCTTCATTAGCCGTTTTCAACTTGTTGGACAATTTCTTGAGTATGTTTTTATTTGTGAATCCATTTATATTGACGGACCACAGTATGCCCTTCGCCTTTTGATTGATAATGGCGTATCGCGCAGAGAATTCCATACCTGTATTCTGTAGCTCGCCAAGATTCTCCGAGTAGCTGCTAAACCCGGTTGATGGAGCCAATGTAACCGAAGTCAAGGCATTTTTGGTATCGTCCCTGTAGACCTCCATTCGAAGATCTAACCGTTGGTTCATCAACGACGCGTCCATTCCAATATTTAACTTATAGACGTTTTGCCAACTTAGGTTATAATTTCCTAAATTATTCAAGATCGCTCCGAGCTGGTCGTAATAAGAAGATCCTACGCCGAAACTGTACCTAAATTGAGCGCCATATGCTGGAATATTCAGCGACCCGGTAGTTCCGTAATTCGCTCTTAGGCGGAGCTTGTTAACAAAGGGACTATCTTTAAAAAAATGCTCATTATGAATATTCCATCCTAAACCCGCAGACCAGAATGTACCAAAGCGCCTGTCCGTGCCAAACTGAGACGAACCATCACGACGGATCGACAGGTCCATGAGATAGCGATTGTCATAGCTATAATTACCAGAATATACCAGACCTATATTGCGTGTGGTACTCTCGTCGCCCGTGGGTCTGCCATTCGTCTGGTATTGATTGGCAAATAACAAATTGTCCAGGCGGTCGTATGGAAATCCTTCTGCAACAATCTGATAAAATTCGCTCGTAGCATTTTTAGCGTTAAATCCAAGCATCGAAAAGATCTGACTTTTTCCGAGTTGCACGTTATAATTAGCCGTGGTCAGGCTTTCATAGCCAAATGACTTTCCTGTCCGCGCGGTATAGGATCCGCGACGACTTGGCTCAGCAATGGAGGCAAACCTAGAGTCCTGTGCAGAATAAAACTGGTCAGAGTCGTCGTGCTGTTTCGTAATACTGAAATTAGACTCCACGAATAGTCCCGGAATAATATTGTATCGCACAGAGAAATTATTGGTTACACCAAAGTATGCTGATTTATTTACGGAATGTAAGGTCGTATTGTATAAAGGATTTATCGTCGTAAAAGGTGCGTACCATTCGTGATAATAAACTTGTTCTAACAATAATGGAATATTTCCTTCAGCATTATAGGGTGAAAAATAGGGATTAGCTGTCACATAATCGCTAAAACTACCGTATGGAGATACATTGGCCTTATTTTGGAACACACGTAGGGAGTTCATAAAACGGAACTTATCGACATTGTAGCTGAGGTCGATCTGGCCACTGTAATTATCCCTGTCCTGTCCCTTCATTACCCCTTTTTGCATATCAGCAGTGAACTGTAATCCATACCGAAATATCTCATCGCCTCCCTGGACACGTAATGAAGAACGGTTACTACGCCCGATTTGAGTCGGAATCTTCAACCAGTCGGTATCTACACCTTCCAGGATATTTTTCAGGTGTGAATTGTACAGTACATCTTTACCTAATTGATTGATATTGAAGGAGCCGGTGTAAAAGCCTGAGCGCTTTTCGAAGTCCAACTTTTCCTTAGCATTCAACAGGTTGTACACCCCCAGTTCTGGAGTTGCTATTCTAAAGTCGTTTGTAAAGGTGACCTGTACTTTTCCCGCTGCTGGAGGAATAGTGGTAATGACCATTACGCCATTTGCTCCCCTCGAACCATATATAGCGGTAGCTGATGCATCTTTAAGCAGTGTAATCGACTTGATCAAATTCATATCGAGATCGACGACACGCTGCAGGTTTACCTGAAATCCATCTAATATAAAAAGGGGCTCATTGGGATTGTTGGAAAGCTCCCCACTTAGGTTCGGAAAAGAGTTTTGCCCCCGCATCTGCACCTCAGGAAGGCGATTGATATCTCCACCAAACTGATTATTAGCTACTAATCTAAAGGCTGGATCTATAGCCGATATTGCAGCCAGTACCGAATTCGTATTAATTTTTTTGATTTCCTCGCCACTAACGGTTGTAGTAGCTCCAGTAAAACTTTCGGCGGAACGGTTAAATATACCAGTCACAACGACTTCATCTAACTCCTCGGATGTGGGTGATAAATGAATAATATAATTGGTTGCCGCTGTTAGCGGGACTGTCTTCTTTTTAAATCCCAAATAAGATACCTCCAGTGCTTTGGCATATTCAGGTACTTGAATTATAAACTTTCCGTTTACATCGGTGTTCGCTTTAATTGCCTTATCGGTAAAAGTGAGCGAAACACCGGCCATCTCACGATCTGTGTCTTCGCGGTGTACTACTCCGCTAATTCTGCGCATCTTGGCCTTCTGCTCATCCATCAAAATAATACTGTTATTTTTAAATACGTAAACTACACCAGATCGAACATTAAAATATTTGTCCAACACGTGATAAAGTGGTTCATCTTTAAAGTTTACATCAATCCTTTGAAAATGATCGAGTTTGGCAGTTAGTGATACAAAATCAACTCCGCTCTGCTTCCGAAGTTCAGTAAGAAGTTCATCTACCGTAATGCCCTTCTTTTGGATCGTTATCTTTGGTTGCTGTCCGAAGACAGTGGTCAAGAAAATAAAGCTGCAAAAGAATAATAGGCAGCATCTAAGTCTATTATTATTAATAAAAAATTTCTTCATAAATAGTGTAAGTAAAGACTGGTTAGTTCTTTATATTTTAGGGTCAAAAATTAGTGGTTTTTAAAACCATAACTTTTTATTTACTTGGTAAGTATCAATCTGTCAAAACAACCTCCTTTCCACGGAAATCGTATTTAATATCATTAGTTTGAGCCAACATACCCAGTACTTCTTTTAGGCTCTTATTTCTGGATATTTGAGCGAGTAATTTCTTGTTTTCTTTACTTCTATTATAAGTAACCTTAATACCATACCATCTTTCCAGCTCAAGACAAGCTTCATCTACAGGAGTATTCTTAAAATAAAATACATTGTTTCTCCAAGCTGAACTCTTCTGCAAATCGGCTGCAGAAATGGCATAGTGCTGATCTACCGTTATTTGTTTTGATGGCTCTAAGCGCACAGGAATGGCTGTTAGTCCCGACACTTGAATAGATCCTTCATACAACGTAGTCACGCTTTGCTTATCATTACGGAATGCCCTGATGTTGAATTGCGTGCCTAACACCTGAACAATATGTTCCTTCTTAAACCGATTACCGAGGACATGTACGTTAAATTTTCTGTTCTTCGATTTGGCAACATCAAAATAGGCTTCCCCAGCCAAGTACAAATCCATATCTTGCTGCTGGGTATTAATAGGATACCGCAACTCTGTACCCGAATTAAGCGATACCTCGGTACCATCAATCAACCTGACAGAAAAACGCTTACCGTATGGTACTTTGATGGTGTGATATACCGCAGTGCCAGGCATGAGCTGGGTGGTACTATCTTGGAGTGTATAACTAATCTGGTTGTTACTGCGGGATATATGGATAGATTTCTCCGCATTGGCGAGCGCTGCAGAGTCCCTGCCCAGTAGATTGACCCTCCTGTCTTGAGAGAGAAGCAATTGGATCTCTTCGGCAAACTCTTCCGAAGTAGCGTCTGGAGCTTTATCCTTAAAAACCTCGTTTACCTCGCGCACCAATTTTAGCTCGGTGATCGCGGGCGGCAAAGCATCCCTGAAAAAGTATAACGGAATCATTAAAAACAATAATACAGCAGCAGCATACTTCACAAACTGCAATACTGCACTATACCTATGGTTAGGTCTTATTGAGGCCTCTTGAGCCATCTGCGTTTCTATCGCTGTCCAAGCTGAATCTGAAGGCTCTAGCCTTACCTGAGTCTGCTGAAAGGCAGCAACGATCTTAGCTTCGATCTGCTCATTGTCCGTATATTTCAATACACGTATCAGCACTTTTCGCTCTTCGGCAGTCGCTGTACGATCCAAACAGCGTTGTATCAATAAGTCTATATAGCTATCGTTATAATTCATAGGGTTTATAAAAAAGTGGGATTGGAAAATTTCAAAACCTACATCCCTTTATTAGTATGACTTTGATGTATTACCTTATGGGGGGGTAGGAATAATTTATTTTTTTTGCAAATAGAAAAAAATGAGTGCTAACGGGAGGTCATTTAGCATTTCGGTCATCGTAGACCTTATTTTTTTTACAGACTCATCCAGGTTCCATTTGACGGTCTCGGCAGAGACTTCAAGTATCTTTGCAACCTCTTTGCGGGAAAGCCCTTCGATTTTAACCAATTGATAAGTGATCCGTTGTTTGGGAGATAAACGCTGCATAGCCTGTTCAAATGCCGTTTCCAACTCCTGATACTCGATATCATTATAGGTCTTGGGAGTCGCGAAGATATCGTGTAGGATAAGGTCAAGAGGCTCTTGTGAAGGACTTATTTTCTTAATCTTTGTCAGGAATACATTCTTTGCCACCCGATAGATCCATGCATCGAAATTATCGACTTCGATGAGTTTACTCCTATAGTTCCAAAGGCGGATAAAAGTATCCTGCAAGACTTCCTCTGCCATGAATTCGTCATCACTCAGGTTAAAAATAGTCGAATAGATGGATGTTTTGTAAGCCTCAAAAATAGTACGAAAGGCCTGTTCATCTCCATTAGAAACACGAAGTAATATTTCGGCTATTTCATCGTTAGGGATGTGACTATCCATAGGTATTAGATCCTAATTTTGTTTGTATACTAGTCGTGATAGGAGCATTTGCTCCCCTTTACTGTGTGTACAAATATATAAATAGATTTCCGAAGATTATCCATGTCATAACAAGTTAATAGTTAAGCTTAAAAACATATCTAAGCAAAACGTGCAAGGCACCCATTTCTAACTATTAAACACGAGTTTGCTACAATGGTAGAGCAAATGGACGGCACAGGATTTTTGACAAGTTCTTTATCTGATCATCTAATAGATACTGTATCATTAATAAAAACCTAATAAATGAATTTAGTAAATTGTATTATGGAAATGAAAACATTATGACATCATTTATTAAATCATTCGCTCTATTTTGTGAAAGTTCACTTCCTAGTTCCATTTTTATTTCTTGTTGTAGCCTGTCAAAGCACTCATAAAAGCACACCTAAAGCAAGATTGCCAAAAAAATTTTTACTACTCCACCTTTGAAAAAACTATGAGGAAATACTGGAAGCAATACTTACCTACAACTCTTATATCAATGGAACGATTAAGTCCGAAAAATCTAAAACGTATATCGAAGACAGATTTGCCAAAGATTTCATATATACGGCTTATCAGGAAAGTTATCCCCCGGCAGATGGAATTGAAATCAGGGAACTATTTGATCGTCTCAGTGGTAGCCCGCAGGATTCTAGTGGTTTCCTAAATCAGACAAGAGACAGGAATACAGTCTATATTCCTCCGGCAATAGCCCACAAATTTAGTGTCAAAGACAGCAATAAATTGATCGCTGGGGAACGTTTTTTACAAAGTTGGTTTTCCACTTACCGATCCTGACACATGACGACCAAAAAGGATTTGTATCTCTGGATTATATATATGGCGGATGGTGTGACCAAGGATGGTATTTTATTCTCGAAAAAACAAAAGACAAATGGAAGGTTGTTAAATATGATAGTACTGGGGAAGCTTAGGTAATTCATCATCGAATTCTCTACTTTTAAATGCTACAGTTTTTGTTGTGGAGAGGTAAAAGTTGATCCACACATGCCCTGATCTCCTTGGGCAACAGGATATAAACTGGTATTTTTAAATTCTCTTTTTTGGCCTCCTTCTCAGTAAAAATGTTTCAAAATCCTTCATTGAGCCATTTTCCTTCATATTCCAAATAGGCACTATATCTATTACCCAAAATCTCAATAATGTTTTTGCTATTTTTCATTTGCTCGGTTGTTTATTCTATTTATTTATCGTCTTTTTTTCTCAAGTTGCTGGGTTCCTTAGCTGCTATTTTAGAATTGTTAAATGCCAAGGCTTCTTTTTTTTCTTTTTGGATTTTTTTTAAATGTAGAATAATAGTGGAAGCGGGAACTTCATATTTCTCTACAGCCTCATTTAAAAATAAATAACCCTTCAGTATATCTGAAATTGCACATTGGAGCCGTACTTTATTCGAGCTTCTCTTTTGATCATTATTATTTTTTTCCATTGTAGTTTATTTTGGTTTACAACTTATTGTATACTTCAAATGATGAAATATCTCTCACAAATGTGATTCTTTTTATAAGAAAAAATGCGTTTTATCAGTCTCTCATTACAGGCTTGTCGAATCGCAACCACAAACTGTAGCTTTATTTCTACATGGTTATGATTAAAACAAACTTACCCACACCTTACATAATGAGCTATATTTAATAAAAGTGCAAACATACATGTATAAACATTAATATTTTTAATGAAAAAATATTAAAAATATCAAATATTGAAATATTTAGTATAATGAAAAATACACCAATTTGTAGCGATCCTACTACACGACTGTCATTCAACATCCACATATAAGACATAACACACTGTAAAACAATAATTTTTAACATTTTTGGATATAGTTTTGCTCACGTATTCACGACTATGCCAAATAAGTTATAAATAACATTGAATAAATTTTTTTAAGTATGAAAAAACAACAAAAACACAAACCTTATGTGGTACCAAGAGTAACCGCTACGGTTGTTGAATTAGAACAGGGTATTGCTGCAGGATCTGCTTCGGTCAACCCTGGTGGTGCGTCCAATCCTTCCAGTCCCAAAACTGAAGATTGGTTTGATAATGGATCTCAAAACACGGATTTTGATATTTAATGTTTCAGCTAATTAGAAAGACAAAAAATGAAAAGTATAATATCAAATAACATGAGGAAAAATTTATCCGGCCTAGCCGTATTCTGCTTATTATTAACCAGTTTCTCATCCTGCTCCTCGAAAGATGAACAGATGGCTCCTGTTGAAGAAGGGGCAGTATTGAAAGTTGGTGTAAAAGGAATAGAAGAAGCAATAGCCGGCGGGACGGGAAGCAGCCTTAGATTGTCCAACAAAGGAAATACAGTCGTTAGTAGGCAGTCGCTAGTATCATTGGGTGGCGTAGACGCATTTGTGGATTTTGGAGAAGGCACAGTCAATCAGGATGATCCAATTACAGCAAAGGTGAGCTCAACAGATACCTTAAGTAAAAAAGCTGCTTCAGGTACGACCAAAGCCGTTACATCTTCTTTAATGGAAAATGGCACTAAATTTCGGCTTCTGATCTATGATGCTGCCAATGTTTTGGTAATAAATCAAGTTGTAACTTCCGGAACCGATCCACAAATCAAGGTGGACGCCAATAAGCAATATACTTGGTACGCGGTATCTGTAAACGAAAAGAATGCGAATGTTCCAGATATAAATGGAGCCGGTGTTATCTCCCGTACTGGAATCGAGAACAAAGATGTGCTATATGCATCCGGAACGATCAGCACTGTAAATGGAGCAAATTACCTAGATATCGTGTTCAAGCGCATGACAGCTCGAATTCAAGTTAAATTAAATGTCAGAGGGCTTTTTGCCAGAATCGAAAACAGTACGAGCATATCACTTGTTAAAAACAGCACAAATACAACAGTTCTGCAAATGGGTGATTTGAATATCCTAACTGGGCAGTTTAATAATGTGGTGGATGTGGATAAAGCCGTACTGGCTACTTCAATGGTAGAGGAAAGTGGAAACCCTAGCAATACAGTTAAAATTGCCAATTTCTTCACATTGAACACGACAACGATCCCTGCGAATAGTTTCAAAATGAAATTTAACACGTTGAAAGTAACATTGGATGATTCGCGTGTAAGAACGTTTACTCCACAAATTTACACCTATCCTGGTGCATATACTCCAACAATAGGTGCTACTTATGGATTGAATATCCGTCTTATTGAATCTCCTGTTAAAGTTAAAGGCGTTTTGTGGGCACGATCCAATCTGGTGTACAGCGCAACTGAAATGGATCATTATAGATTAAAATCCAATCCAGGTGGGTCAACTCCAGCGACAAAGGATACTGAATTCTGGAACTGGAAGTCTTCTACACCGACAGGGGCCGCAGGTAGCACTGACCCTTGTTCTACAGTATATCCAGCAGGTACTTGGCGTATGTCTACAAAGCAAGAGTGGGAATCAATAGGGCAACCTAATGATAAACAAGAGGTGTTGGGATTATTCTGGGGTGCACAATATGCGTACAAATGGAATAGAGACAGTGACTATCCATCGAATCCAGCTTATGATGACAATGACCTTACGTTATCATTTGGTGGCTACCGTACTAAGCCAAGCACATTGGGTGGATCGACATCTGTAGTAGGGAGCCCGGGTGGTATCGCTTTGGGTGCTTTTGCCAGTGGGGAATGTCATTATTGGACTTCCGACAATAGAGACTCCAATACGGCATATGCAGTGAAGTCCGCATTTACACGGGTTGCCTGGCTATTCTCTTGGGGAAATGTAACTTACCCTAATCTCAATAAAGCCGAGGGTAGAAACATCCGTTGTGTAAGACAGATTGTTAATAATTAAATTAATAAAAGCTCTAAATCTATAAGCTTTTGAAATGGCAGAAGTCTTTATTTTAATTTTGCCCCCGGGATACTATTCCCGGGGGTAGAATTAAATTGGATCGTATTTAATCCCAAATTCTTTGTAAGAACGTTTAAAAATTAAACTTTATCCTATCATTGTTCTATCAGAATTTCAATCATATTATGCCATACGCTCTTTAAATATCATCCCATTTCATCAGATCGATCGTGTTATCCACATAATCATTTATCTGCGAAAGGATATTGGCCCCTATTGATCACAAAAAAGATATCTCCGAAAATATTTTTTGTAAAAACAGCCATAGTCTGTAGATTTCGAATAAACTGACCATGCGATTCGGTAGCAAATCCCAAGAGCTATTTTATTAATGATCAACTATCCGCGAATCGACTGATCAATGATTTCCGAAATAACATGATTAAATCCTCCTAAATCTCTATCTAGCTATCGTAAAAAGCATACTTGCTTTAATACCTCTATACCAGATGAGCATTTTCAAATTTACCTTGCTAATTTGAAAATGAGAGAAAACCAGTGTGCTAATAACCGAATTGGTTGCCTTTTCGAAAACCTTAACAGACAAAGATTTTTTAACTGATCCAAGATTTCAAAAGCCATGAAAGCTTGGGATAAATATTAATAGAAATCATAAGCAGGCTGCTTCATTTTTTTATATTTGAACTAAATGGAACTCATACCTTATCTGCTTAGGCACACAAAATTGAACAATGCAGAATGCGAAGCTATCGACAACGCCTTTGCCACAGAAACTTTTGCGAAAGGAACCCTATTGTCTCAGCCAGATAATCACCACCAAAATATTTATTTTATCGAAAGAGGACTGATACGCGCTTTTTATAATTTAGATGGAAAAGATATCACCCATTATTTTTTCGATGAGCATAATTTCTTGGTATCATTTGAAAGTATTTTTTTTAACCGACCTCACCCCTATGGCAAACAGGTATTGGAAGAATCCTGTTTGCGCATTATCCCTTACAGCAAACTCGACGAACTCTTTAAAAGTATACCTGCTTTTAAAGACTACCAGTTGCAGGTGTCGCTACAAGTGATTAGTATGTTGTCAGATAAAACCCTTGCTTTACAATTTCAAACGGCCGAACAACGCTATAAAAATCTGCTCGACAAATTCCCTGGCATATTGCGGAGAGCATCCTTAGGACATATTGCATCCTATCTGGGTATTACGCAGCAAACACTAAGCGTGATACGGGCGGGCAGGTAAGTGTTTTCATTTTTTAAGATATATTAAAAACACTGCAGATTATTTTAATTTGCTTTGCAGTATTAAATCATTAAACAATCAAATATGAAAAAAGTACTGTCATCTCTTGTCATCATGTTCATGACAATAATTTGTGTTGCCCAATCTGCCAATGATAATTTTGTAGGTAAATGGAAAACTGAGGAAGGCTTCATTATCACCATCTCTTATAATAACGGTAAGTTCTCCGGTCTTGATCCCAAAGGCCGATCAACACTCTATAATGTGCGTTTTGAAAAAAATGAATGGAAAGGGACAGTGGAAAATCACGACACTGGCCAAAAGGGTAATTGTGAAATGTACCTGCAGGGAAAGAAGCTGAAAATTGTGGCACATAAAGGCATTTTTTCAAAAACATTTTATTGGGTAAAACAGTAGCCAAGGTTGGCTATCCTACAAAACTGCATTTCGTATACGCCAAGTACTGGCACCATGCTGATCAATGCACATTCGATTATATAAAAGTTTAGAGTGATTTAATGAAAGCCTTTGAGGGAATGCCATTGCTTTCCTTTCCAAAATTAAGCTCTGATAAAAGTGAACGTGTTTACGAACTGAGGAGCTATGAAGCTCCAACGGAAAAGTTATCCGCAAATAAAATCTCCATGTTTAATAACGGTGAAATCGATATCTTCAAAAAACTGAATTTTAATGCCGTTTTTTATGGTCAGGTTATTGCCGGCAGCACGATGCCTAATTTAATTTATCTTACGACTTTCGAAAACATGACAGAGCGCGATGCTCATTGGAAAGCTTTTGGACCTTTGTATAAACCCATGGCTGACTTACCGCAATATCAGAATAATGTTTCTAAAAACGTAACTACACTTTGTAGGCCAACAGATTATTCGGATATATAATGAAAAAAGGGCTGCCCTTTGAAAAAATTGAGTAGTCCTTTCGTATTTTACCTGCAAAAAACTACTTAAGCACGTTGACTTCTAATTTTTCCTCAGTTTGGCCTTTTTATTCATTTACCAACATTAAGGCGCTGGGCTTTAAAAAAAATCTCGATGCTTTCCCGTCTTAAGGCAGCCCGGACACAATTGAGGAAAGAAAATAATATGATAATACCGATTTCAGTTATAACAATAGAACTTAGTTTTTTTTATTACGTAGTTTGTGAGACAGTCTCTAGAACAACAATCATTCCGAGAATCTATATGAGGCGATTCTTTTTAAAATCATTAATGTTAGTTTCGACATGATAGAAATTGATTCATTCGAGATATCAGCACCATAAGATAAAGTGAGAGAAAGCACCAATACGTGATATTGGTTTGCCATTCGGATCCTCTGGTCCAATTACAAAATAATATTATTCCGGTTATCAATGATCTGAGCAAATTTTGAATCTCCCCATATATCCCCTATCTCATTTTCAAGATTTTGACACATTTGAGAGATAGGAATGTCATTGGGACTGCCTTCAAAAGGATTTTCAGTACTCTCTCCGACTTGATCCAATGAGGTATACACCCAGGATATAATCATACTGAAGGGTATGACAAGCCAAACCATGTGGCCTTTCATCAATCCAGCTATTAATTGATTTAACGAATCAAACTCCTTTAACATGGCAAAAGGTAACAACATGCAAAAAAGCCAGACAAATATTCGATTGACGGTTGCATATTGTCTCGGATAAGGAAAATTTTTTATTTTTTCACTTCTGGCTTGGAGGACTGCGAATTCCCTCAGATATTTATGCAGTTCAAAAAAACGGCCATTGTCCAGGTCACCAGTATCCGACAAATGTACCAGTGCAACGCTCTGCAAACTCATTAGTTGCGTAATTGGATTCCTGGCGGAAATCACTTTTTCAAGTTCCTCATGACCAATATATTTTTGTAGTGCAGTTGGCAATGCTATTTCCTTCTCTGGAATAGTATAGAGGGTAGCATATTCGCGATTGTAAGTTTTATCAATATTTTCCCAAACCCGCTTGGACCGCAACTCATATCGCAGCACCGTGAGCCAAGCCAAATGGCGAAAAGTAATCTCACGTGCAATCTCGCTGTCTTTGATAAAATCGCGACACATCATTGCCCAAGCCCTGCTCATGCCAATCTTAAGACCCCAGATATCACGTGCCTCCCATGTCCTATTATAGGTCTGCTGGTTTTTAAATCCGACCACAAAGGCTGTTGCCGTTCCTAAAAAAGCAACTATGGGCCAGGGTACCACCAGCCAGGTAAAACCCAATAATTCATAGAAGAAAACTGGAACAATACTGATGAGGAGCAATAGAAACAATTTTCGTCGTGTCCAGAAAATAAATTCGGTTATTTTATAGCTTCTTCCAATATACATTATTTAATATTTTATAAGATCTCTGATAACAATTAGCTAAAATATTCGTTCTTTCTAATATTTAGTTTTTTCATTTTTGAATGCAGGGTATTCCCAGGAATTTGTAGAATTTCTGATGCACTTCCCGGACCAGAAATCTTCCCGGCACAACGTTTTAAAACCTGAATAATATAATTGCGCTCCAATTCGTCTAGTGAGTAGTTTAGCAATTGTAATTCATCCTGTCCAGACTCAACATGTGGCTGTGGAAGATAGATATGTTCAATTATCTCTGTTGTGGTTAAAAGAATAGATCGTTCTATCAGATGTTCAAGCTCGCGTACATTTCCGGGCCAGCTATAACCACGCAACTGCTGAATGACTTTTGGCATAATTTTCTTAATCTTGCGGCCCGTATAGCGACTATATTTTTGTATAAAAAAGTCAGTAAGCTGGGCGATATCGTCAAGCCGTTCCCGCAGTGGCGGTAGTTGAATCGGAAACACATTGAGCCGGAAATATAGGTCAGCCCGAAAACGTCCGGCTTTTACCTCTTCTTCCAAATTGCGATTGGTCGCGGCAATAAGGCGAACATCAATTTTGATGGTCTGTTGCCCACCGATTCTTTCAAGCTCACGTTCCTGAATGATCCGCAACAATTTTGATTGCGCTTCTAACGGAAGTTCTCCGATCTCATCCAAAAACAGTGTGCTTTCGTGCGCCAATTCAAATTTACCTATACGGCGCTCGAAAGCACCTGTAAATGCACCTTTTTCATGTCCAAATAATTCACTTTCGATCAGATGGGCAGGCAACGCGGCGCAATTTACTTTGACCATGACTTTATCTTTCCGATCCGAGGATGTATGGATACCACGGGCGACCAATTCCTTTCCCGTCCCCGTTTCACCTGTAACCAGAACAGTAGTGGCAGTACTTGCAACGAGAGACATCAGGTGATATACTTGCTGCATAGGCTCGCCACTGCCAATAATTTCAGAAAAATTGTAAATGGTCCGGATCTGCTCTTTTAGATAATCATTCTCTATTTCCAGATTCTTTTTATAGGTCAACAGTTGTTCATTTGCCCGGATATTATCGATGGCAATTGAAATCTGTGAACAAATGCCTTTAATGAGCATTTTATTGAGCTGATCTGCCAGCAACCATATCGTACCTATATTTTTATCACCGATCCGCAAAGGCAAGCCATACATATTTCTTCGCCCTGTGGTCTTCCACAGTCGGGCGTAATCGTTTCCTTTTTTAATTTCCTCATCGACATTGAACACAAGGCCCTCCTTGCTGGCAAATACTTGAGCAGTATATAGTTCATCGATGGTAATAAGATTGCTTGCCAGTTTATCAAAATCGTTTTTTGCATCTGCAAACAATGTAGCATCATACATAAAAGGAGATAAGTGGGTTCCGTCTGCTTCGATCACACGGATCATGGACAATCTCGTGGATAGGGTTTTGTCCAAAACCCGACTGATAGCCGATTGAAGGTCTTGCTTCGTCCTAAGCTGGGTAATATCATTGCTGAAGTCCAATAAAAAAGATTGCTCCTGCTGCTTTTTAACGAGCTGTTCATTAGCCAGCGTATTGGAAATAGCCGTTGAGATCTGTGCACAAATGCTCTGAAGTAAGGGAATATTGATTTCGGCAGTCTCCAACAACAACAGGCCTAAATTGGTCTCACCATTCCGCAACCGTATCCCTGTAAATGTCGCTATCCCCAATGACCTCCAATAATGGAGATAACCTGAAGTAATACCACGTTGCACCTCCCGGTCGACATCAAATAACAACGGAATAGCACTAGTTAAAATACGGTTCTGTAAACCATCATTGAGGGGTAATTGTTGGAACCAATCCACTTTGACTTTCGGTAAGGGATGGGTTCCGAAATCATAAATGTAGGGTGCTGTAAAAGATTTCGTTTCGCCACAGATTCGCCGAATGACAAAACTTCCGGTCGGACTAAGTTGCTTCAATACATCCCGAACAGTCTCTGTTAATTCTTCCTTTGTCCGAACGGCAGCCATTCGGCTACTGAATTCGAGTAAAAAGGTCTTCTCCTTTTCCCTTTTTAGCAGCTCTTCGTTTTTTACGATATTAGAAACTGCACTCGATATCTGGGGAATAATACCAACAATGACATCCCTGAAATTTTGGCTAAAGCCATTAATTTGATCGGTATAAATGTGAAGGAAACCAATAGCACGTCCCTCACGCATCAATTTGGCCATTAAAATTTCCCGAACACCTTTTTCATAATTGACGCGTAGAAATGCTGGGCTTATGGGATCGTCCATAATATCCGATAATACAAATGAAACCGGCTCCGAAGCATCCAATACAGCCTGAATAAATGGTTCATTAAGTGGAAAACGTGTCTTTATCATTTCGGCGTAACGCGGGTGCTCCCGAATTGGAGAACCATCATTGTCAAGAAGGAAAGGGCTATACGTATCATCTTTATAATCGATGGTGGTGACGATGGTATGCGTAATAAAGTATAAGCCTTTTATACCATCCTTAAAAAGCCGAATGAGATCATTTTTGTCACGAACTTTAGTCAAATCATTGCCTAATGCCAATAGAATCTCGCGCTCCTTTTGGTAATACGCAATGCTCTGCTGGGACACATCATTTTTAGGATTGTTTTTTTTATTTGCTTTCATTTTATCCAGAACTGAAGTACAGCAGTACCCATACAATGCTTACTGATGCGTTGATATTTTGGCTATAGTCCGAATATACGCAATCTATTCAATCATTTTATCCACTTAAAATAAATGGACAGCGGCATTAAAAATAATACAAACGGCACAATAACTGAAAAGCTGGTACTCATCCATTTTATAAAACCATTATATCGACGATGAGATATTCCTAGCGAAGTAAATGCACTATTAAAACCATGCAAGAGATGCCAAAATAAGGATACACAACCAAATGAATAAACCAAAACTTCCAGGGGATTACTAAACTTCTCCAGCATCAAATCATAAAGTGGCAGTTCCTCGTCGTAACGAAACTGGTGAATACGATTGGGTATCCAAAAGTTGGACGTGTGTATTACCAAAAACAGAAGCAAAAGTGTCCCCAGCAAAGTCATACTCTTACTGTACCATTTTATTCTCGGAGTAGCCAATGGATATGCATATCTAATGGGGCGCGCATCTCTGTTTTTTTTCCACAACAGAAGCCCCTGTAGAATATGAAGCACAAATCCAAAAATAAGCACGATTTCTAAAGTCCGGATAACAGGATTTGTAGCCATAAAATGTGCGCCAACAGTAAACGTTGCTCCACCATCATTATAAAATATGAGTGCATTGACCGACATATGCACAAGCAAAAAACTGATGAGAAACAGTCCACTCAATGCCATTGTAAATTTTCGGCCCAAAGAGCTCGTAAAGGTGTTATAAAAACTGTTCATAAGAATATTTTTTTAAGAAGAGATATACTTCAATATCCAAGGGCTTTATTGCCCTTGGATAAGATTCTATTTATTTTTGAGCATTTAGGCCAAACCAATCTTCAAAGGTCAGCTTACCCAATTTTGCATCACCAGCAGGTACTAAGGTAAATTCCTCTAAGGGTGAACCAAAATATAATGCATCTTTACTGCCCAAAACTTCCTTGGGGTTTCCGGTCTTGGCCAAATATTTCTGTACCAGATCCGCAAGTCCAAATTGTTCGGGGCCGCCAATTTCAACGATTCCATTGATCGGCTGACCAAGTGCAAACTCGGCCACAAACGAAGAGACATCTTCAGCTGCGATCGGTTGTATTTTTGCGGTGGAAAGATTGATAGCATCCCCGTCCTGTGCAGATGCAACGATGCCCCCTAGAAATTCTAAAAATTGCGTGGAGTGAATAATCGTATATGGCATACCTGATTTGACAATAAGATCCTCTTGTACTTGCTTTGCTCTAAAATATCCACTTGCTTGGAGACGACTCGTACCGACAACAGACAGTGCAATATGGTGTTTGACTCCTGCATTAATTTCGGCTGCCAACAGATTCTTTCCAGAAGTCTCAAAAAATTCCATCACCTCCTTGTCTGCGAATGATGGTGAATTGGCCAGGTCAATTACAACTTCGGCTCCACTCACAGCTTCTGCCAAACCCTCGCCAGTAATGGTATTTATTCCGGTATTAGGTGATGCTGCAATAACTTCATGCCCTAGCACTCTTAACTTTGTAACAGTTTTTGTGCCGATCAATCCTGTGCCTCCAATGACTAAAATTTTCATGATTTTAAATTTAATGATTAACAGTTCTTTTTATAGGTCGACTGAAACAACAGTGAAGCCAAAAAAAACAAAACACTAAAAATCAAATACTTAACCGACACTCTAAATTAAAAACACACTGTATATCGTGATATTACGTCAAGTTTCACTGTATTTAGTGAAAAAAGTATTAGTTTGATTGTACTATCAGCAACAGACAGTTCATTTATTTAAATAATATAAAACCATAAAATAAGATTGCTTCCTACGCTGATAATACTTAACCTATCATCAGTACCAAAGTCCGGGACAGCTGGAGCTAGTTAATATAACAAAAGTAAGTCTGTCGATAATGGATCGGAGGAAAAGACGCGGTATGTAAGCGGTATCTAAGAGATATCGAAAAGTCAAGATTTGCCATACAAATGAATTTGACGATATTTGAATATGGCACTATCCCTTACATCAGACAACGTGTATAAACTCTACAATATTGATCTTTCCAAAAAGATAGAAGGAATTGCTGTGCTCCAGCAAAAGCATGTCAATGGACAAGCCTATTCGGAAAATCCACGCCTGTTTGATGGATTGATTCTTGCATTCATGGTCAATGGCTCCATGAAAGCCCGTATCCATTTCCTGGAGTACGCGCTTTGTGCAGGCCAGATTGCGATTGTGCAACCTCATTTAATGATAGAGACACTATCGATGACTGAAAATGCCGAGATCATTACGATCGGTCTTTCTGTGGATTTCATATCGACATATCCTATGCTACATGACTTTGTCATGAACAACCAGATTCGCTGGCAGCCTGTCCTAGATCTTCAGTATGAAGAAATGATCCTAAAAAATGAATTGCTAAGCCTTATACAAAAGGTATATCATAAAAATCAAAGTCCTAAGAAAGTCGAAATGCTACGGCATCTTGTCATTTCACTGATGAGCCTGATCGCCGAATCTTATACCGCGCTAGCTGATCACAATAATCCTATAAAAAGCCGTACGCATGAAATTATTGATGATTTCTATCTATTGATTTCAAAATATGCCACCCAAGAGCGTAGTGTTTATTTCTATGCGGACAAACTCCATCTCACACCGCAATACCTCTCGACTTTTCTCAAACAGAAAACAGGAAAGTCTATCTTACAATGGATTGATTATGTCACGCTCATGCATGCCAAGACATTACTCAAATCAACCAGCCTGTCGATCAAACAGATCAGCAACAAACTAAATTTTGATGAACCAAGTGTATTTTGCCGATTCTTTAAACGTCTTTCCGGCACTTCACCCGGTGTTTTTAGAAACCGACCATAATAATCTGCCCAATCTTACAAATTGTACATACAGACCATAAAAGTGTAAAACATCTGCGACCAATTGCTACCTAATTTTACAGCATGAAAATCGCAACAAAAAAAGCAGCTATCGGTTTTATATTTGTGACCTTGCTGATTGACATTACAGGATGGGGAATCATACTTCCAGTGGTTCCAAAACTCATTAAAGAACTTATACATGCGGATCTCAGTGAAGCGGCGACCTATGGCGGATGGCTCGGTTTCGCCTATGCCTTTACGCAATTTTTATTTTCGCCTATCGTAGGTAACCTAAGCGACAGATACGGAAGACGGCCAATTATTTTAATCTCACTTTTTGGGTTTGCCATAGACTATATTTTCCTGGCGCTAGCGCCCACAATAAGCTGGCTATTTGTAGGAAGGGTAATTGCAGGGATTACAGGTGCCAGCATGTCGACCGCTACTGCGTATATAGCGGACATATCTACAGATGAAGATCGGGCCAAAAACTTTGGAATGATCGGTGCCGCACTCGGACTTGGTTTTATAATTGGTCCAGTAATCGGTGGTCTGTTGGGGCAATTTGGGGCGAGGGCTCCATTTTACGCTGCCGCAGCTCTATGTCTACTGAATTTCATGTATGGCTATTTTATTCTGCCTGAAAGTTTGGATAAGGAAAAACGGCGACCGTTTGATTGGAAACGCGCCAGTCCAATTGGTTCGCTTAAGTTTTTGGCAAAATATCCGAAGATCTCAGGCCTTGTGACGGCATTGATATTGACTTACATCGGCATTCACGCCGTGCAGAGCAACTGGCATTTTTTTACGATGTACAAATTTGGATGGAATGAGCAGATGGTGGGGTATTCGCTGGGCTTGCTCGGATTACTGTTGGGATTGGTGCAGGGAGGGCTGATCCGGTGGACGTCGCCTAAATTTGGGGAGCAACGAAGTATTTACTATGGCCTGCTATGTTACGCCATAGGATTGCTTTTATTTGCTTTTGCCAGTGAAGGCTGGATGATGTTTGCTTTCCTGATCCCGTATAGTCTCGGCGGTATATGTGGTCCTGCCCTGCAATCGGTTATTACAAAAAATGTACCTGCAAATGCTCAGGGGGAGCTTCAAGGGGCGTTAACCAGTTTGGCAAGTGTCACAGCAATTGTAGGTCCTCCAATGATGACGAATCTGTTTTATTACTTTACGCAGGACAGCGCACCTTTTAAATTTACCGGAGCTCCCTTCTTTCTTGCGGCTCTATTAATGGGCATCAGTGTCGTGATCGTGCGTATCGCTTTCAAAAAAGATAATCGTAAACAGGGGTAATCTGTCGAAAATAAAAAATCTTTAGTTTTTTTAAACAGAATAATATTTTCCAGATACTAATTAGAAATCTCCTGAAACTGCAATATTTCAAAACGGATCACAAAGCCCTGGTTAACGATTAATATAATCCTGATATTCTTCCTGGATCTTTCCTTTGGAAATGTATTGCTGGTACTGAAAAAAGCCCTTGCAAACCGATAGATTCCCGTAGGTAACTGATTTTCTAGAATATCTGTATTTCTAGCTTTATTATGAGGACAACATTAGACACTAGATATTTTTGGGAAATTCATCCTTCCACCAAGTGAAACGCCAATCATCAGCCTCCTCCTCTGTCAATAAACAAGATTCCAATTCTTTAATATATTTCTCTTTATCCAAGTGTTGCCCTATAAACACCAATTCATTTTTACGATCCTCCCACTCCGGATGCCAGCGTTTTAATAGATCAGCTTTTATTTCGGAGTAAATTGGATGGTGGTACCGCATCTCTTCTGGCATGCTACTCCACCACGAACCAGCGCTTTCCAACCGGATACTTCCACCAGCTTGGCTAAAACTAATTGCAGTATCTGGCCTCGACGCTAGCCAGAATAATCCTTTAGCACGTATAATATTATGAGGATAATCGTCATTTAAATAACGGTATAATCGTTGTGGATGGAAAGGTCGCTGGGAGCGAAAAACAAAAGATGAAATCCCATATTCTTCAGTTTCGGGAACATGCTCCTCCGCTAGTTCTTTTATCCAACCCGCAGACGAAGAAGCTTCTTCAAAGTCGAACATCCCTGTTCCCATGATCTCTTTTGGATCAACTTGGCCAAATTGGGTACGAATGAGCTTCGCTCCTGGATTAAGTTTGCTAATTGCTGCTTCCAAAGTGCCTATGGTCTCCTCTGACACAAGATCTGCTTTGTTTAAAACAATCACATTTGCAAACTCGATCTGATCGGTCAATAAATTTACTATTGTCCTGTTATCCATAAGATCGTCTGCCAACGACCGATCTAACAAGGTTTCAGAACTGCCAAAATCTTTGGCGAAATTGAAACAGTCCACTACAGTGACCATTGTATCAATATAGCTGAATGATGAAAGGTCAATGTTATCATTAGAATCAACATAACTGAAGGTCTGAGCAACTGGAATTGGCTCTGAAATACCTGTACTCTCAATCAAAAGGTAATCAAATCGATCTTCTTTGGCCAAACGCTCAACCTCAATCATGAGATCTTCCCTTAATGTACAACATATACATCCATTGCTCATTTCAACAAGCTTCTCCTCTGTCCGGGATAGCACATTCTCACGCTCGACGGATTGTGCATCAATGTTCACTTCACTCATATCATTGACAATGACAGCAACTTTCTTGCCCCCCTTGTGATGAAGTACATGATTCAGCAAGGATGTTTTACCTGCCCCCAAAAAGCCACTTAGAACTGTGACCGGTAATTTTTTTTTCATTTCCACTCAAATTAATTTATTTTTTTCTCTTCAGTCCTCACCACAATACGCATCCAATTTTTTATATTCTCAAGGTGCTCCATTCCATAATTTGAAATAAAACGTTGCGTCTCCGCATTGGAATGATCTTCATAAATTGCCAGACGTTGCTTGGCAAATTCTACCGTTAAAGGAATACCGCATTTTTTTTCAATACACCATTTCCAGTCTGCAAAGTTTTCAGGAATTATGCTCATTGTCTTTTTATTTAAAAACAAAACTAAGGACAATAATTCATAAAAGCAATTTAGTTGCATTTATATTTTTTGTGTATATTTGGATTATAAAGCGCAGCGAGCTGCACAATAAAGCTTATACGATTTACGCAACTGTAGATAAATATTGAAATGACCACTTCCGAAGCATTCAAACAACTTTGGGCTATTGGGACTTCAAAACTAGTCTTTCAAGATTATCCATAATAAAGGGATATTAGGTGCAATAATTATTATATCACTAAAAATGAATACATTAAAAAATAAAAATACTTCCATAGATGACATAGGCGACTCACATGTTATGACCTCAATAGAAACTCCGATGCGATCAGATGCCTTTGCGGTCTCAGAATCAGAAAAAATAAACAGAATTGCCAAGCTCTTTCATGGTATAATGCATGAGCTTGGCCTTGACCTAAACGATGATAGTCTGAGTGGAACACCCCATAGAGTTGCTAAAATGTATATCAATGAGTTATTCTACGGGCTAAATCCGCTCAACAAACCAAATCTATCTACCTTTAGCAACAAATATGGCTACAATAAAATTTTGATCGAAAAAGATATCTGTGTGAATTCTGCATGTGAACATCATTTTCTTCCGATTGTAGGGAAGGCACATATTGGTTACCTGGCAAAGGAAAAAGTAATTGGTCTTTCTAAATTGAACCGAATCGTAGATTATTACGCGCATAGACCACAAGTGCAGGAGCGATTAACAATTCAGATATTCAACGAATTAAAATCTATTTTACAGACCAATGATATCATCGTGGTCATCGAAGCAGATCATCTCTGTGTATCAGCGAGAGGAGTGAAAGACATCACAAGCAGCACGCTCACGGTAGAGCACGGTGGGATCTTTTCAACTGCTGACAAAAGAGCTGAATTTTTTAACTTAATAAAATAAGCAGCTACTTTTGACCTTTATTGCTAACTATTAAGTGGATACTTACCTGAGATGATGGGTACAATCTACTTAAAAAAACACCAGATAGGAGTTAAAATTACATGGATGATCTTGAGGCAAGACCAGTAACGATCTTGACAGGTTTTTTGGGATCGGGAAAGACAACTTTTCTAAATGAGCTATTGAAGCATTATGCCGAATATCGTTTCGCTATTATTGAAAATGAAACCGGGCAGTTGAATATTGATGGCATGTTATTGGCTAAAAATTATGGACAGCTTATCGAGCTTCAAGATGGATGTATTTGTTGCACGCTAAACGATGATTTGTATAGTGCCCTCGAAACGCTACATGAGGACAGAGATAGCTTTGACGAATTGGTCATTGAATGTACTGGACTAGCGATGCCGAGCACTGTTATGGAACCTTTCACGGTCCACCCTATTTTTAAAAAATATTTTCCGCTAAAAAGGGTGATCTGTCTAATTGATGCAGAATTTATAGCGGATCAGGTGAAAGAAAGAGATGAAGTGCTCAGACAGATAACCGCTGCTGATATACTCCTCATTAATAAAACCGTGACCGTACACCCTGATTATTTAAATGATCTGCAAACATACCTGCTAACATTAAACCCTTTAGCAAGATTATTTTGTGCTACCAGCAAAAAACAATTTCCATTTGAGGAAATAGAACAAGTGAGTTATTCATATAACAACAATAAATCATTCTCGCTGGTAGAAAACAATAAGCTATCTGCTATAAAAGCGAAAACTTTTTCAGCATTCGGGCAGCAACATCTTTCTGATATATCCTATCGAACGTATATATTTCCTGGAGAATTTAATTATATAGATCTTTTTCTCGCACTCAGTAAGCTCGTTGGAAAGCATATGGATCGGATCTATAGAATGAAAGGAATAGGATATAAAAGTGATAACGATAAAAAAATTGTCCTGCAGACTGTCGGGTCCCGGGTGGACCTGGAGTACGGCGACTATTGGGAAGAAGGCGAAGAAAAAACAAATGTCCTTGTTTTTATTGGCAAAAAACTCGATCAATTAAATATTGAAACGCTACTGAATCAAATGCTGAAAAACCCAACTTTCGAAAAAAAATGAAACTTATTTTATATTATCCGACAAACTGTAACGCAAACAAGGCACCGTAGGAATGATGGCTCATTGATTATTTATCACAAAAATTTCTGTAATTTTCATTAAATGAGTTATAAAGTTCATTATTAAGATATCTTCTCAAAGTACAGTTTTCCCACGTTACATCAACAAAACTATTGTAATACCATTGCACTTCTATTATCTCATTTGTTATAATTAGAAGCTTGCCATCTTTTCTCTTTATTACTTAACGTTCATAATTTCCAAGAATAATTGTATTGCCTTCTTTCATTGTTGCTATAACTTAATTTGATGGTAACTCCAATAAAAAATAATGTCTATTAAAAATACAGCTTTAATTTCCCTGCAAAAAATAATCAATGAATAGAACTGCATATTTTTTTTCACCTCCAAATTTATGTATTTTACATAGCTAATTTTAAGATCGCTAAATGGAACAATTACTAACAGCTGGTGCTGAAGCACTGAGGAAAGCTGCATTAAATGAAGATGCTAAAGCTTTTATTTTGAATAATGAAGCACTTTACAAGCTAATGAAGAAAGCCGCTGACCGATATATTGGTGGCGAAAACCTTACGGAAACCCTAAAAAAAGTACAGGTTTCAAATGGTATTGGTTTTAAATGCTCGATCGAATATATGGGCGAAAGCACACGGACTATTCAGGAAGCTGAAAAAGCAACTACTGAATTTTTGGGCATCTGTGATGCAATACAACAACACAATCTCAATTCAACGATTTCACTTGACCTTTCGCACATTGGACTGGAAATCTCTGAAAACCTCTGTTATGAAAACCTTTCGAATATATGTGAATCTGCTAAGGGCAAAGAAGTGATCATCAGTGCAGAAGGAACCGAAAGGACTGACCGTATATTAAAGCTCTATCAGAAAGGTGCTAAAGAATTCTCAAACTTGTCCATCACATTGCAGGCTTATCTCCATCGAACAACGGATGATTTTGATGCGATGTGTAAAGAAAGAGGACGTATCCGCATGGTGAAGGGGGCTTTCGAAACAGCCAAAGGCCTGTCGCTACCACGTGGACAAGAACTCAACGAACGCTATCTTTACTATGTCGAACAGCTGCTTTCAAAAGGTCACTTATGCTCTATCGCAACACATCACCATGAAATTCAACAAGGGGTAAGAAAGCTGATTGATAGATTACAGCCTGCAAAGGGATGTTATGAATTTGAAAGTTTATACGGCATACAAACAGAGCAGCTGGCACAATTAAGAGATGAAGGGTATCCAACAAAGCTGTATTTTGTATATGGTCAAGAATGGTATCTCTATCTTTGCAACAGATTAGCCGAATATCCGCTAAATTTATTCAGAGCGCTACAGGACATTGTTGAAGCTAAATGACAGTGGGTAATAGAAAGTTCATTATAACTATGAACTTTCTATATCATCACGCTATTTTAAAATCTTACCACAGTAGGTATTATTGAAAGTTATGGCTGGGCGACCGCATTTGGAAGCCAAAGATTGATGGACAGAATCCTGCTGCACCTACCACATCTGTCAATGTTATTGTCTTTTGCCAAGAGACCATAACAATCTCTTCGTAATCATCAGGGATATTATAAGCATAAGATGGCCTCTTTACATGTCAACCTTTAAGATTCAACAACAATCCAATTGGATTACTCCACCCAGATTTCGTCGCAGGCAATAGAGACCTGTCGCGTGGGATGATAGCGCCATTCCGGCAGGGAGGGAAATGGTAAGGCATAAACGCGGATTATTTTAACATCATCCATTATCGACGCTTTAAATTTGACTTTCTGCACCGTATAGTCTTCGTCTATTTTTTCAATCTTAGATGAAAGTAGCTCCTTAAAAATTTCACCGTCTTTCGAAGCTGTTATGCGAATTTCTTTTGGAAGAAAAATCCAATGCCGTGCATCCTGAAGGAAATTGAGTTCTATGGCATGCGCTTTTTTTGCCTTTTCGAAGTTAAATGCAATCTCCATAGGTTCTCCGGTCCACAAAAGCCAATTATAGCTATAATCCAGATAGCCGGGTACACTGTCAGTCAGGGTCCTTGGACCATTGGCGGGGAATGAAGGGTCAAAAGGGTATTTCATCATCATTTTTGCTTCAGAGGCTTTATTCCCGCGTACTCCTGTGCTAAATATTTCATCCCATTCTTTCGCATATTGGTCGGGTGAAGCTCCGCCCTCCGCAAGTTCAACTATACCAAGTTTCTTCGCATCCTCAACAAAGCGTTGCAGCTTGCGTTTTACATTTGGTCTAACATTCCATTTCCCATTCTCCTCGAAGAATATCCCATGTTGACGTGGTCCATAAAACCGTGCCTGTTGTAAATAGGTATAATCCAACCCAAGGCCCAACCGCCTAATACGTTGTTCCATTAATGGATTGCCCTCACTTAGTACTTCAGCTTTCTCCAGTAATGTACTATAGTGCTCCATTTTCTCCGGGCTTAAATAATCGTTCCTGTTATCAATTGGATTTCCGTATATCGACAAGGCGGATGAGGGGGCGGGTAGAGCATTTCGTCGTGCATTGAGGTAGGCTTTTATGCTCGAACCGGCTTTGCCGTAATAACCATTTACAAATTCATCCGTAAGCTGATCTTCAGAGATCGTATCGTTCCATACCAGATGAGCTAAAATATATGCATTTAGTTCAGCCATATCACTATAATTAGCTCCTCCTCCTTGCAAAAATACCCCCTCTACCCCCTGGCGTTTTAAATAGTCCAGATTCTTCTGCAAAGTTCCTTGAATAGGAAAAGGAGCAAGGTAATTTGTAAACTGCGTTAAATAGTCCCATACAAAGACATGTGCTGCTTTGGATTTCCAATCACGCAACTGTCTCCGGAATGTAGCCGCAGATGGTTCATTACCAATATCCGCTTTACGAAAAGCATCAATATTGCTTAATATCACGGAAACATTATCGGCCACGCGGAGATGCGTGGGTGCATTGGCTGTCTGTAGGTAAGCAAGTGTCGTAAATTCCTTATCCGGAAATTTAGCAGCGACCATATTCACAAAGTGGATCAAAGAACCTTGAGGGCCACCTTCGCGTTTATCAATAGCTTGACAGTCGTCACAGGTACAGCTGCCGATATCATCATTGGGCGCTATTGACCAGTATTTAGCTTGCGGATTCTCAAGCATTTTTTGCCTGAAATATGCAACGGTATGTTCAAAAACAGCTTCATTGGAAAGACAGAGCTGGATAGCTTGTCGTTTTCCATGGTATAGCGAATAATATTCTGGGTGTTCTTTAAAATAAATGGATGGCGGTAATATCTTGTTGAACGTATGTCCCCAGTCTCCCCATTTTTCTTCTAGATTATGTAGTCCATACCAGTCTAAATACTCCTGATCCAGTTCAACTGGGAAATATACCTCGCGAAACTGGAAATTAGGTTTCGCAAAAATATGATAATCTGCATCCACCACCAACGAAGATAACTTGGGAATGAAGGTATTCTCCCTACCAGTATACCATTTACGTGCCCCGATAACATCTCTCACATATCGATAAGCGCCATAAAGGGTACCTTTTCCACTACCTTTAATATACATATTCCCTCCATTAAACTGTATCGAATAACTGTCTTCTGGATATGTTTTGTCTATTGATACCTGCTCCAATATGATCGCTGGCCGATCTTGGTCCTTTGCCTGCAAATCAAACGCTGTACCTGTACTTAATTTTGTAAATTCGTTGATTACCGCGGCTGCTTTTAGCAGAGTTGAATTGTTTTGGTCAGTACGGATCACATAATTGGCAACACCTTCATTCACCAATGTAATCCGCTCTTTACCCTGAGCTATTGTTGCAACAAAAAGCAGACATAACATATACTTCCACATATTAAAAATATTTCCTTAATGAGAGATTCAGATCATACTGATTCATAAATCTATTTTCAGCAACTTTGTAATAACTCCATCCGCCCATAAGCGTAAATCCCCAGCTTTCGATACGATGTTGCCATCCTGCATTGACGGATCGCGACAAAAAACCAAATCTGTTGTTTAAAAACTGATACCGAGAAGGATCGTCCGGAGAGGTTCCGATATTGCCAATGATAGTCACATAGGAATTAGGCTTTTCGCTATTGTAATAGTGCCTTACTGCCAGCGAGTAAGCCTGATTCCAACGCTGTTCGTCATGCAATAAAAATCCCCTAAGATAGATAAAGGTCGGCCCAAAATATCGTCCTGCTGACGCAACCATTCCATAATTGTTCGTATGGTCAGCCGATCGCACATAACGTCCCCCTACATCAAAGAGCCAAAGGCCGGCCTCCCGATAAAGACTATATGCTGCCCGCCAGGTAGGAAATACGGTTCCATCGGCCCAGGCAAGATGATGATAAGCATATAATTTTGAACTATAATTCAACCAAGCATCCAATCCCACCTGATAACCCTTTTCTCCCCTTCTATTTCCGTAGTTGAACTGACCAATAAACATATTTTTTTCGCCCACTTTCTTCCCATATTCCATTCCAGAAATAAAGAAGTGCCCGTTGGGTCTATCTTGTGCACTTTGTGTATGATTTAATCCGATATAGAAACTATAGGGTAAATTTTCGCGATATACTTTTGCCAATTGACGATAACGCTCCACTTGTGGTGATTGCTGCTGCAGTTGTTCCATATAGGTCAAAGCAGTCTGATAATCTTTATTTGCAGCAGCGATATTCGCCAGCTGCTCGCGGATAAATAGGGTACTATCCCCTTTATCCCAAAGCATTTCATACCCACTTTTTGCTTTATTATATTCCTTGACAGACATATAAGCATTGGAGCGGAGGTATAAATAACGATGATCGTTAGCATCTGCCTGCTGCATACTGTCCGAAAGAGTAATTGCTTTTTGCTGCTCTCCCTGTTCAATAAATTTTAAGCCCTCTTTGTACCAATTGTCGATGTTACGGTTGACAGAATTTTTCGCACTTCTGGCTTCAAATTCTTGGTATGCTGTTGCCAGCGCTACATCATCAGGAAATCGCTTATATGCCAGCATCCAAATTCGACCCGCTTTGTCTATTTCGCCTTTTGCCTCATATAATGATGCCAGAGGTGAGTAGCTGTCTTTATATTTCGGATCACTTGACATAACAGCTTCGAAATACGGAATAGCCCAATCCGCCCGTCCCATCTTTTGGTAGCTCAATCCCAAAATATAATTAAAATCAGTGTACTGTGGATATTTAGCCAATACCGTCCTACTCAGCATAACCGACTCGTCCAACTTCCCTGCGCGCAGATAGCCAATTGCCTGCGGCACCAAACTATCCACATCGTATTTTTTATTTTGCCAGACCACCTGCGCTGAAATGGTTTCAGCGAACAAGAACTGACAGAAAACGACTATTAAAATCAATAATTTGTTCATTGCTCTATTTTTTTGCCCCGTCCGGTGGTAAGGGTGTTAAGGTACCTTTGCGTTTCATTTCTCCCCAGGCATGTTTTTTACCAAAAAGCTCCTGTATATATCCTTTGATAGAACTGTACACAATGATCGGATGATATATAAAAGGTTCTAAAAATGCGGTGAGGCACAAGCGAACAATATCCTCCCTGCGTTTATAATACTTATACACATAATTGTCCAATAAAATCGAAAAGCTTGTTAAAAAAACCGAAAACATATATACAAAAACCAGTAGCAGAATAGCCATCTGCCAGTTGATTCCATTTGTCAGGATCAAATAGATATAAAAAAATATGCCCAGAATTTCCATAATTGGCGCAAAGAACTCAAAAATTGCATTATAGGGAAATACGATCAGTCCAAACTTTCGATAGCTGGGATTGAAGAAGGCCTTACGATGCGTTCGCATGATCTGCATGAGACCCCTTGCCCACCGGATACGCTGACGTGTTAGCATTTTCAAGCTATCTGGTCCCTCTGTCCAACATAATGTCTGCGGGATATATTTAACCTCATATTTTTCATTATTGTCGCACATCTTCATACACATCCTGGTGACCATTTCCATATCCTCCCCCAATGACTTTGGATCGTATCCGCCAGCCGCAATAAGAATTTCCTTATCAAATAAACCAAGTCCACCAGATACATTGGGAATACAATTCAGGTAATTCCATCCCATTTTACCAAGAAGGTATGATCGGATGTATTCCATTTCCTGAAATCGGGCGAGGATCGGTTTAGGCAAAGCTGCTTCAACCAGCATCCCTGAATCCACATAACTCGAGTTGGACATACGTAAAGTCGCCCCTACGGCGATGACACGTTCCTTGGCATCCAATACAGCCTCCATCAAATACACCAATGTATCATTGGCAAGCACACAATCAACATCTGTATTCAATATATAAGGAAAGGCTGCGACATTTATTCCCGCATTGACCGCATCAGCCTTACTTCCTCCGTTTATCTTGTCAACGACAGTCAGGCGTTTATGGGAAATATCACGCGATTTATAAATTGCTTTAATTTCCTTGCAAGGAACCAAATAATCGACCATAAAATCGACTGCCACAAGATCGAATTCCTTGATCAGTTTTGCTAAGGTATCATCCTTACTTCCATCATTTACGATCACGACCTCATATCTTGGATAAAAAAGGGTCATCAACGAACGAACATTATTTACAATAGTCACCGACTCATTGTAAGCAGGTGCGACAATACTGACTCCCGGCGCAATTTCCGATTCCATGAGCGTTTGAATCCGTCTGGAATTGCGTTTTCGAAGGTTCTCGCGAATCGAAAGCGATGATATCCGAAACAGCATAACATACACCACTAACAATAAAAGACAATATAATCCAAAAATAAACTCTACTGAAGAAATAAAATGTGTCATATAAAAACCTCTCCCCTAATATTTAAATGTAATGGACCATTGGATGATTAACAGAGCGTATGAGTTTACTTTCTTCGCTATCCAGTTCCCCATCTATTTTTCGCAAAAGCGTTGTACTATAAGGTTTTTGAGCAACCAATGAGCGATAAGCATGCTTTCGCAGGCTTAATGGCAAATTGCTATCTATAAACAATCGATACAGGAAATCAATAGATTTTCCTTGTCCTATGCGGCCGAGTGCCTTCAGTATTTCCAATTTAGCTGTCAGGCTGCTTTCCCCCGTATATAGTTCCTGCAATCGCTCTTCGCTATCCTTAGCCAACAGTTTTCCTAATGAGTTAACAGCTTTTAAAGCAGTTTTTGTTTCCTTATTAGCGTTAATTAATTCCCAAAGCCCCGCTTCGTTTAGTTCTTGGTAATAGACCATCAGATCCATGATCAAGCTATTAACTTCAAAGGATTTCGACACATCCAACCATTGCGAAAATATATAGTCACCAAAATAGTCCCCCTGGACAATTGTCTGAAAAATATCAATCGCGTGAAGCTGACTGATCCCATATAGTTCTTCAAATACCCTGTCAAAAGCATGTTCACCTTCCACCTGTAACAGGTATTTAGATGCCGCAACACGGATTTCAACCTGAGGACTTTTCAGCAGCTGATCGAGGATCTTTTCCTGAATGGACACCTTCATCAAGGCCAGATTGGCCAGGGACCTCACCGTTGTCACCATGTTCGTGGCTGAATGTCTAATTTCATATTGCGCTTCTTTATCAAAGCCCAATTCATTGAAAAGATGCCGCATACTCTGGCCCTTCTCTCCGCCGATCGTGAAAATAAACTCGTGTAAAACATGGCGTACAACCTTACTCACGAGCTTATTATTCAAATCCAGCCCCAATTTCTCGACCGGGAAATGACTGATCCTGTTTTCCGCCAAAACGTGTTCATAGATAAAATCCCTTAATGCCGGATATATCCTAGAATAGGCTCTCCGGTACCGATAATCACGGTAATAAAAGAAGGCGATTCCAATAAGACTTGCTGTCCAAAACAGCACGCTCAAGACCAGGGCAGCGATAACAAGTATCGGCCAGCCATCACCTTCAAAAAAGGCGCGAATATCATGCATCATATATGTCAATGTCCTAAGCATGGCCAATCCTCAAACGTACACGTGAAATCAGTTCAGATGGAGATATTGGTTTTTTGATATAATCATTTGCCCCCACTTCAAAGCCCTCCACAATACTGTTGTCGTCGCGATATCCTGAAATAATAATAACTGGTACCTGATTATTAGTGTTGCTCTTTCTAATACGGTCTATAATTTCAAAACCATTAGCAAAAGGTAGTGCCAGATCAGTAATAACCAGATCAATTGATTCGTCCGAGACCAGAGAGAGCGCTTCCTTACCAGATTTGGCAAGCAATAGGTCGTATCCCTCCCGTAAAAGAACAAATTGCATGGTGCTCAACAGAATCTCATTATCTTCGACAACAAGGATTCTCTTTTTTTTGTCCCACATAGCGTGTTTTGTTTAGTTTTTCATAGTGAAACAAAATTTGATAAAAAAAAGGAAACTACCTGTAGTACAACAACTACAGAACGTCATAGATCATTTAAACAAAGTTTTTCATAAAAAACAAAAATAAAATGACAATAAGATGACCTGAAAATTTAAGTTTGTAATAATCAAACTCATGAGTTACTATTTAAAATTTAAACTTTTAGGATCAAACATATGAGCGGGACTTTTATTAACACTCCCATCGTTACATTTCAATCTACTCTACACTAGGTTTACATTTATAGTAATTACGCATAGAAAAACTTAGTAGCAATTAAAAAAGAAGGCTGTGACACAAGGAAAAAAGTATATTCTAAACAGTTTTTTGCATATCCAAGCAACTGGCAACAGATACCAATGAATGTCCCGACTAACATAGCGAAGCCACACCGCAGTATTTTTTTTCAGCTGTCAAACTAGCATTCAGTATAGTATGTTTAAGTATAAACTTTGTTTCAATACAAGGATTTATTTTATTTTTACTTTCAAATTTACTTGCATGATCAGCAAAACAATCATCGTAAAAGATAAGCTCGAGCCTCAGAAATTATTAAAGGTGGCTGCATTTGACAATTCAAAAGCTGTAACCACAGCACATAGACACAATGGGTACCTAGAATTGGTATTTTTATGGTCTACATCTGGAAAACATGTCATTGATGGCAGGGAAAGTCCAATTAAAACGCCATGTATACTGATCATTCGAAAGGAAGCTGTACACCATTGGGAGTTGACAATACCCATCGACGGTTTTGTACTCTTAGTAAAAAAATCATTTGTAGACCAGAGCTTAGATCTTGAAATCACAAGGATGGTCGATGAAATCAGTAGGTTTGACACAATATATCTTAAAGAAAAGGGGATCATACCAACCCTTCTTAAACTATTATCACAAGAAGAAAATAAAATATGTCAGGAAGGATTGTTTAGATCGTTATTGGCCAAGGCGCTGGAGGATAAGGATAAAACGGAGCAATCCACATCGATATCCAACGACCTGTATGTCAAATTTATCGAGCTGTTAAATACAGGTTCAAAAATCATAAACAGTGTCGCATACTATGCATCCCTCCTGCATACGAGTCCCCAAAATCTGAGCGCAGCATGCAAAAGAAACACCAATAACACGGCCTCTCAGATATTGGCAACCTATATTATCAAAGAAGCGAAAAGGCTTATTTTCTATACCAACAACTCGATCGCTGAAATTGCTTTTGTATTGGGTTTCTCAGATAAATCAAACTTTTCAAAATACTTTAAACGATACACAGACTTGACCCCTTCAGAGTTCAAAAGACAACAGGGCTAAAATTCTTTCTCACCAAACTCACTCTTAGGTAATTTCGAAAGCTGATTCAGCTTATGAAAATTAAAACTGAGGTTAAGCATCAATATATTCTTTTCATAAATATAATTAGTGGTGGTGAAAAAGTCACTAGAGGACGTCGTAATACGCTGCTCATTGACACCCCATTTGCCAAGTTCAATGAACTGCCATTGAAACTGTGCTTTGATCGCTCCTTTCAAAAAGGCCCTACTCAGATTGAAGTGGGGGGTGACAAACCTAGAGTCTTTTCCCTGTACGGTAGGCCTTTCTGAGAGATAATTTACCTGCAAACCTGTGCTCCAATTCTTGGCTAGATCTGCCTGAACCCCAGCGTTCAAGGAATAGACCCAATCGCTATTGCTGTTTGTCTCTTTATAAGTAAGCACTTGTCCAGATATCTTATAACGATACAGGTTCAATCCTCCGTTTACTTTTAACCAAGGGAGGAGCTTTCCGTCACCTCCCAGTTCTGCACCCAAGCGGGAAGCATAGTCTGCATTGGTAAACACCCGATTAAGTATCGTATCTGCATACACAGAATTGACCCGTTGGATCGGATTTTTCGTATGTTGGTAGTATGTGTTTAAGAATATACTTCCTGTCTTTAATTTTTTCACAATCCCCGTCTCGACATTCGTTGTAAATTCCGGAAGCAAGTTGGGGTCTCCTTGTTCCAATGTCTCTGAATGTTCACGTTCGGGTATAGGATTTAGTTCAAAATTGTTATTTCGTTGAACGCGACGGCCAGCAGCAAACTTCCATGACCAATCCTCGCTAAGGGTATGCATCAAATTGAACGTAGGATACAATTGGTGGACTGAATAGGGATACTCTACGCCAGTATTGACTAAAAGTACATCCCGTTGATAATATTCATAACGAATTCCAAGTGAAAACTGGGTCCTTTCAAGTTTATGATCATATTGGCTAAAAATAGCATGCACCGTATTATTTGCGTTTAACTTTCCTGTAAATTCGGGAATAAGCTTAATTGCTTCCCCTGGCTTTTCAATGGCGAAATATTCAAAATTACCTTTTTGCCGATCATTTCTTAATTGGTATCCACTCAAAAGCTCGCCATGTGGCAATTTCCATTGATGTTGAACCGAAATCCGTAATCCACGTAAAGGGTTGGTATAATTGTTATTTGTCCATTGAACAGTATCAATCCCATGTTCGATATTCGCATTCTGGGTCGATCCATATATATGGGCATATTCATAAATTGCACCTGCCTGCAATAAATGGGTATCACTAAACTTGTACTGATAATTGAAATCAATAAGATAAAATTCTCCCTGTTTATTCTGCAGATTGGAGTTGAAATAATTTATTTTTGAAAGTTCTTCACCGGTTGATGGACGAACTGTTCGATTTGTATAATCGATATCAGCCAGTCTGTCCTGAAATTTCCGGGACGCCAACACACCTAAGTTAATTTGCTGTCTCTTAGATAGTTGATATGAACCATTCAATCTGACGCCAAAATTATATTTGTCAAAGCTCCGTTCACCTCTGGATGGAAAGAACGTCTGCCGATCCCCAATAATAGTATAAACGCTACCTTCTCTGGAACCTGCATTGTCATTGCGCAGATAATTGGCCGAACCACTCAATTCAAGCTTATTTTTTTTGAGCTGGAAAGAAATATCTCCACCAAATCGCTTTTGCTCTCTCTTGTTTCCATAATCATCTATGCTCGGCAATCCTCCCTGGAGATTAACTATCCAAGCAAATCCATCCGATGTAGCTTTTTTCGTCCTGAGATTAATAATCCCACCTTTGCCATCAGGATCAAATTGAGCTGAAGGGCTGGTAATATATTCTACCTCGGTAACATCATTAGCTGCGATCTGGCTTAAAATTGTCGCAGGATCTAAAAAAGAAGGTTTACCATTAATAAGTACAATAATGCCTGTATTCCCGCGCATACTTATATTGCCATTCCCGTCTACGGCAGCTGATGGTAGATTTTTTACAATATCCAATGCTGTACCACCAACTGCATTTCTATACTGGCTTGCTTGATACCGCTGCCTATCGGCGGAGTGCTTCTGCGTGGCAATCTCTCCGGTAATCTTAACTTCGGTCAACCGTTGATCCGTACTGACAAGTGCTATTTCAGCTAGATTGATCTGCCTTGTACCATCCAAGTCCACCACTAGTTTTTTCTGTCGATAACCAATAAATTTCACCAAAATAGCATATTGTCCTTTTTTCAGATCGAGAAAACGGAAACCACCTATCGAATCTGCAACCGCACCATCGACGACATGACCATGCATATCGAGGAGAGCAATCGTAGCAAAAGAGATTGGCAAATTTGAGATAGAATCCTTTATACTTCCAAAAAGTATTGATTTTTGCGCATGCACTGCTGTTAGCGTGAATAATAGGTAGAGTAGGATAAAAAATCTTTTCACTGCTGTCTAAGTTTCCCCAAAAATAGAAAAGTTAATAAACATGAAGTACGTACTTGAAAATTATACCACAGTTTTTTCAAATCGACCTTAATCTTACTGAAACTATATGTTCAAGAATGACTAATATGGCTATTTAAAGAATTTCAATAGAAAAGCAATGTAACTATTTAATTAAATAGAGATGCCAGCCAAAAGTAGCAGTAGCTGCGTTTTTTCCACCTAATAATTATTCGGATCATAAAGATTAATCATTTTCGACAACGGGCAACATCTTGCTCTCCATGAGTTTTTTACGATAGAATAATTTTTATGAATTGGGGTTATACGGTCTGGTTTGGAATTTTTTGAAAAAATAAAGTACCCATAGAAACTGGGTGTATCCATAAACCGCATCTTCTATAGGAATGGTGAGTACCCGAATACCCATAAAATCCACTGGATTATAATTGACTATTGGTGATTCCAGTCCTGTTCCTGTGAGTATACCATTGACAGGCAAAAATCCTAACATAAGTATTGTGAAAACCAAAGAGGCCTGGCTAATCCATTGTACCCGCATAACAAAGTGAAAGACCAGCAATGTCACTATCGTGACTACAGCAGTCACCAAGGTATATATTCGATCAGCATAGCGAAGTGCTACCACTGCGCATACAATTATACTTACAAAGACAATAATATTGTTAAAAGCACTAAGATGTTGCCATCTAAAAAATTTATCCAGGCAGAAATAGGTGAATATGCAGGAGAAAGGAATAAAGATAAAAAATAACCATTCCTCCAGAGGTAATCCAGCCAAGACAATGCCCAAGGTATACTTTGTATTAAACCACCAAACACCGCGACTGGTAAACCAGACATCCCATGCAATAAAAAACAGGGCAACAATAACTGAAGCTTTAAAAAATGGGACAAACTCTCGATCAAATCGAAGCCGCTTGTCGAAGGAAGCGACAAAACATATTATGACCGTAAAAAATAAGATAAGCGAATAAGTATACTGCATCATGTTTTTTCATTATTACTGTACATTTTAAAGTATTTCAACGGAACATATAAAAAGCCAAAGCACTCTCCTTCTTCTTTGACCAAATGTTTGTGATGCTGCTTGTGGGCACGACGAAGTGCCAAAAAGTATCTATTTTTTGTCTTACTCAAAAATTTGAAACGCTGGTGGATAAAAATATCATGCACAAAAAAATAAGCCATACCATACAACATAATTCCCAGACCAATATAAAATAGGTAATTATAATCTTTTAGCGATCCAAAATACATTAGTGCAATGGTAGGCAATGCAAAGATGACAAAGAAGTAATCGTTCTTTTCCAAAAAACCTTCATTGCTATGATCATGATGGTCTCTATGCAATATCCATAAGAAACCATGCATAATATACTTATGGATAAGCCAGGTAGCACCTTCCATGGCAACAAAAGTGATCAGTACGGTAATAAAATTCATATGTTTATTCGCTGATGATTTTAAATTTGCGCAGAATTATAAATAAGCAGCCTTGTATCTCAAATAGCTTTTGAGAGCGACATAGGCTTTTTGAGTATTGGGTATTCTAATTCTATTTTCTAAAATTTCCTTCGATGATTTCTTTCGGATTTTTGCAAAAAGCGAAAGATAATATTTGTAAGCCAGATAAACACCAAACTTGGCCGAGGAAGGTAATTTTTTAATACCCAAAAGTGCTTCTTTAAACTCCTTGTGGATTTCATCTTCAATCTTACTTTTGAGTACATTATCAAATACAGCCATATCCAAATTTGGAAAATAAGTGCGACCGAGGATATGATAATCATCTTTGAGATCCCGCAAAAAGTTTATTTTTTGGAATGCAGAACCAAGTTTCATAGCATATGGTTTTAACTCCTCATAGCGCTGTTTATCTCCCTCGGTAAAAACCTGTAAGCACATCAATCCTACAACCTCTGCTGAGCCATAGATATACTCTTTATAGCGTTCTGAATCATAATCTATTTTTTTCAGATCCATCTCCATACTGTGCAGGAATTGATTGATAAGGTCAATGTCGATGTCATATTTGCGTACTGTCTCTTGAAAAGACTGCAAAATAGGGTTCAACGAAATTCTTTCTTCCAAAGCAGCATTTGTTTCTAAATACAGACGCCTCAATAATCG
>Ga0213825_1000123_pt1 | contig 62715 bp, 58 predicted proteins | sample MC6MC0900MG_FD_179896 | JGI IMG/M metagenome (GOLD analysis project Ga0213825, IMG submission 179896) | Enriched soil aggregate microbial communities from Iowa State University, Ames, United States - MC6-MC0900-MG | ecosystem: Environmental > Terrestrial > Soil > Unclassified | place: USA: Iowa...
CCCCGGGGCAATTCGTCAGCCGCGGCCAGCCGGTACTCGGGTTCATGGCCGACGGCCCACGCTGGGTGACCGCTGCGATGCGCGAGAACCAGCTGGGTCGGATCCGTCCCGGTGCCCGCGCGTACGTCACCTTTGACGACCAGCCCGGCGACGTGTTCGCCGCGCGCGTGGACAGCGTCGGCTGGGGCATCGCCAACGGCGGCGAATCACCCACCGGCCAGCTGCCGACGGTCGACGCGCCGACCGGCTGGCTGCGCGAACCGCAGCGCTTCCCGGTCCGCATCGCGCTGGAGGGTGCGGCCGGCAATGCAGCCGCGTTGTCGCCGGGGCGCAGTGGCGCGCAGGCCAGCGTGGTGGTGCTGACCGCGGACGGCTCGCTGCTCAATCCGTTGGCCCGGGCATGGATCTGGGTCGTCGCGCAGCTGAGCTACCTGCAATGAACGCGCCGGTCCCGGGCGTGCAGCGCGCAGCCACCTATGCGGTGCTGCGCTTCGCGGTCGCCGTGACGGCGGCATTCGTGATCGGCGAGGTGCTGGGCTGGTGGCCCAGCTTCCTCGCCGCCGTGCTGGCAGCGGTACTGCTGGCGAGCCTGCCGGTACGCCCGACGCTGCGCATGGCCGTTGGGCTGGTAGCGGTGATGGCGGTCGTCGCATGGCTGCCGTACCTGCTGGCGTCGTTGCTGCGCGGCGTGCCGGTGGTGCTGTTCGGGCTCGCCGCGCTGGGCATGTTGCTGGGGTTCCATGCACTGCTGCAAGGGCGTCCCAAGCTGCCGGCAATGCTGCTGCTGATCTGCCTGGCGGTGATACCGGTGGTGGTGCTGACCGCACCGGCGCAGGCGGCTGCGTTGCCGTGGGCCCTGGTCCGCGGCATGGCACTGGCGCTGGCGCTGATCCTGGTGACCTTCGCGGCATGGCCTGCGATGCCACCACCGCGCGCCACGCCTGCACACGCGCCGCTGGGCGCGACCCCCTGGCGCCTCGCGCTGCTGGCCACGGGGGTGATGCTGCCGATCCTGCTGGTGTACCTGCTGTTCGGTCTGGTGGATGCGTTGCCGGTGATCGTCACCACGGTGATGCTGGTGATCCATTTCGACCCAGGGCAGAGCGCGCGTCACGCGCTCGCCCTGATCCTGGGAAATCTTGCCGGTGGCCTGCTCGGCTGGTGCATGCACCTGGCGTTGCTGACCACACCGACCCTGCCGTTCCTGGCGCTGCTGCTGTTCCTGGTCTCGATCGGATTCGCCCAGCGCATCGCGGTCGGCGGCGCGGTCGGTGCGGTGGCGCTGGTCGCCTGCAACGCGGCGTTGATCATCTTCGGCACCGCGCTCGCCACCGGCCCTGCGTCGGTGATGGTGTGGCTGACCCGGCTGGCCCAGTTCGCGCTGGCCGGCGCATTCGCGCTCGGCATGATGCACCTGCTCTGGCAGCGCTTTGCCACCGTCGCCGCACGCCCGGCGGCGTTACCTTCGCCTTCAACCCACGCGCCCTGAGCGCCAGGAGACCTTCCATGACCACGCTTCGTTCCGCAGACGCACCCGAATTGAATCCGGCGGCCAACGATCCGCGACAGAAGAAGCGACTGGTGCTGGGCGTCGCGGTCTGGGTCGTCGGCTGGATCCTCGGGCTGGGCCTGATGCCGGTGGTGGAAGCCTCGTCGCTGTCCGAAGGCCTGAAGACCACGCTCAACGGCGTGCTGCTGCTCGGCTTCCCCAAGCTGTTCCTGGTGCTCGCGGTGGCGATCATGGGCAAGCCGGGCTTCGCCTATCTGAAGTCGCTGATCGGTGCGCGTCTGCGTCGGTTCGCGCCGCCGGCCTCGGTCAGTCCGCTGCGTTACCGGATCGGACTGATCCTGTTCATCGCGGTCATCGTGCTCAGCTCGATAGGCCCGTACGTCGTGCCGGAATCGGGATCGCTGCGCATGCAGCACCCGCACCTGATGGCAATGAGCGGCGACCTGCTGCTGATCGTCAGTCTGTTCATCCTGGGCGGCGACTTCTGGGACAAGCTGCGCGCCCTGTTCGTGCGCGACGCCAAGGCGGTGTTCCCGCCGGCGTGATCTGCACGGAAAAGTTCAGGGCTCGTCGGCGGGCGACATTCCGGGCGGGCGCGACAGCCACACCGGGCCTTCGCGGGCCCGGTCGTAGCCGACCTGGTAGAGCACGGTCATGCGCGCCGGATCAAAGCTGGCGGCGTCGGCCAGCGCAAGCCGCGAATCGATGGTGACCCAGGCAAAGCGCGCACCGTCGCGCCGGGCGTAGGCGTACTCGCGGAACAGGTCGCCGATCATCCCGGCGCGGCCGGCGACGTCGATGGAACGGAAGGCAATGCCGCGCAGCGAGCGCTCGGCCGCGTCCGATGCCGCGGCCAGCTGTCCGTTGTGGATCATGAAAGCGTCGTAGGTGGCGGGTGCGCGCGACAGCCGGTTGTAGAGGCGCTGCGGATCGATGATGCCGGCGTGCAGGAAAATGTTGGCGGCAACGAAGCCGTCCACGTGCATTTCGTCGTAGCGCTTGCCCAGCACGTCCACCTCGATCAGTACCGGTGGGAAGGCGATCGGGATCGAGGCCGATGCCAGCATCACCCGTCGGAACAGCGCCAGCGCCTCCGGCGATCCGCGCGTGGCGATCAGGCCCATGTTCCAGACCACGAACTGGCGCGAATCCAGGTCCGCCGTGCCCATGTAGAGACGACGCCCGGCGCGGTGTTCAGCGGCGATCCTGGCCAGCAACGGTGCGTCGATGGCGCGTGCGATCAGTGCCTCCAGCGGTGCGGTGTTCGCCAGCGCATCGCGGCGCAGTAGCGCCATCAGCGGATTCCCGGCCGCGAACACGTCGGCGTCGGAGGTGGTGGTGTAGAAGCGCCGCAACGCGTCGTCATGGTCCGGTCCAAGGAACGCGTAGGGCGCCATCAGGGCGCCGGTCGAGACCCCGGTGACGATCTTGAAGGTGGGGCGGCTGCCGGTGGCGGTCCACCCGTTGAGGAAGCCCGCGCCGAAGGCACCGTTGGCGCCGCCGCCGGACAATGCCAGGTGCGGGTAATGGATGCGGCCGTCGGCCGCGACAGGGAACTGCTCGGGGTGCTCGTCGCGGATGGACTGCTCGAAATCCTCCTCCATGTCGCGATTCGGGCGGCCGGCCCAGGCGCGTACATCCGGCATGCCGGGCACCACCGCCCAGGCGATCTGGTCGGCGGGCACCGGGGTGCGGGGCAGGGTGGCGCAGCCGCCCAGCAGCAGGCACACCACCAGGAGAGCGGCGTACCCAGGAGCGCAGCGGCAGGCGGAGCTCGTATCCACGCCTCAAGCGTGGCAGCAACGGGTGAGCCGAACCACAGTATTTCCCGCAGCGTAGAGCCACGCCCTGCGTGGCTGCGTGACCCATGCACCACGCGCAGCGACGCAGGGCGTCGCTCTACGGGGGCGTCGGGCGATCCCAGGTAGGTGGGGTGCCGAACCCCTCCAGCAGGAACGCCGTCACCTCGCGCACCTTGCGAGACCGCAGCTTGTTCTCAGGCGACAGCAGCTGGATGTAGGAGGTTTCGGTCGCGACCGAGCCTTCCCACGCACCGAGCAGCGGCACCAGTTGCTGCTTCGCGAAGCTTTCGCGGTGGTACAGCCAGCTGGGAAACAGCACCACGCCGTGCCCCTCGAGCGCGGCGGCGAGCAATACTTCGGCGTTGTTGCTGCACAGCGGGCCGCTCACGTTGATGCCTTCGAACGGTTGCGCAGCTGCCTCGCGGAAATACCAGCGCTGCCGGCCGAACTGTCCCTTGTAGAGCAGGCAGCGGTGGTCGAGCAGGTCCGCCGGTGTGTCGGGCGTGCCGTGCTCGGCCAGGTAGGCCGGGCTGGCTGCGACGATCTGCTGCTGCGCGGCGAGAGTCCTGCCGATCAGGCCGGAATCGACCCGCGGCCCTATCCGGACCGTGATATCCACGCCTTCCTGCACCGGGTCGATGTAGGCATCGGTGAGCTGCAGCTCCACCTCCAGCGCCGGATGCGCCGCCTGCAGCTGGTTGACCAGTGGGGCGACGTGAAGCCGACCAAAGGCCTCCGGGGCATTGATCCGCAGGCGACCACTCAACGCGCCGTCGTCTCGGCCGAGGTCGTCCACTGCCGCATCCAGCAGTTCGATCGCTTCGCGGGCCTGCTGGTAAAAGCGTTCGCCTTCCTCGGTCAGCCGCACCGCACGGGTGCTGCGGTAGAACAGCTGGCGGCCCAGGTCCTTCTCCAGCGTGGCGATGAAACGGGACACCGACGAGGCCGGCACCTGGAAATGCCGCGCGGTCGCGAGAAAGCTGCGCGTGTTGGCCACCATCAGGAAATAGCGCAGGGCCTTGAGCTGCATGGGAATGCTCCGGTAATGCTGTTTCAGCAATTGTGATTTGCCGTGTGGCGGGATTGTAGCTGTATCGGCATCTACCTACGATGGCCGCCTGCCCGCACTGGCGGGCCCCTCCCCAGGACTACCGCAATGACTTCCCTGTTCACCCCGTTCGACCTGGCCGGCACGCCCCTGCGCAACCGCGTGGTGATGGCGCCGCTGACCCGCGCCCGCGCGCCCAACGACATTGCCGACGAGCGCATCGCGCTGTATTACGCCCAGCGCGCCACCGCCGGGCTGATCGTCAGCGAGGGCACGCCGATCTCGCAGGAAGGGCAGGGCTACCTGTTCAACCCCGGCATCTTCCGCCCCGAACAGATCGAAGGCTGGCGGCTGGTGACCAATTCCGTGCATGCGGTCGGTGGCCGCATCGTCGCGCAGTTGTGGCACGTGGGACGGGTGTCGCACCCGAGCATCCAGGCCGACGGCAGGCTGCCGGTCAGCGCCAGCTCGAAGCAGGCGGTGGGTGCGCAGGCGTTCGGCCTTGACGAGGCCGGCAACCCCGCCCTGGTCGCGCCGCCGGCACCGCGTCAGCTGGCCACCGATGAAATCGCCCGCATCGTCGGCGAGTTCGCCCAGGCGGCCGCCAATGCCATCGACGCCGGCTTCGATGGCGTGGAGATCCACGGCGCGAACGGTTACCTGCACGAGCAGTTCCTCAATCCGCTGGTCAATGACCGTACCGACGAATACTCGGCCGACAGCATGGACAACCGCCTGCGCTTCACGCTGGAGGTGATCGACGCGGTGGTGGCCCGGATCGGTGCCGCACGCACCGGTATCCGGCTGTCGCCGTACGGGCAGCTGTTCGATATGCCGCTGCACGACGAGATCGACAGCACCTACGCGGCGCTGAGCAGCGAGATCGGCAAGCGCGGCCTGGCGTTCGTGCACCTGATGGACCAGTCCGGTTTCAAAGTCGGCGAAGTGGTCGTCGAGGGCGGCGCCGAGAGCGGGTTCCAGGGGCTGCTGCGCACCATGCGCGGCAACCTGCCGAACACGGCACTGATCCTGGCCGGCGGCCTGGACCGTGCACGCGCAGAGCAGCTGGTCGACGCCGGCCTGATCGATCTGGCGGCCTTCGGCACGCCGTTCATCGCCAATCCGGACCTGGTGGCCCGCCTGCAGAACGGCTGGCCGTTGAACACCCCGGACCGCGCCACGTTCTACGGCGGCGGCGCGCAGGGTTACATCGATTATCCGAGCTACCAGGCCGCCTGATCGGCAAACGCATCGGTGGCGCGCACCAGCGCGTCCACCGTGGCCGGTTCGGTCGCGCTGTGGCCGGACAGCACCATTTCCAGCCGGGCCTCCGGCCAGGCCTGGGCCAGGTCCCACGCACTGCGGGGCGGGCAGATGATGTCGTACCGCCCCTGCACGATCACGCCGGGCAGGTGGCGGATGCGGTGCACGTCGTGCAGCAGCTGGCCGTGTTCCAGGAAAGCGTGGTGGCGGAAGTAGTGCGCTTCGATCCGCGCCTTGGCCAGCGTATCCAGCGGGTCGGCGTGGGACACCGCATCGACCTCGTGCACCAGCGTGGCGGCAAAATCCTCCCACCCCAGCCACGCCTGCGCGGCGGCAATGCGGGTGGCGCTGTCGCCGCTGTCCAGCCGCTGCCAGTAGGCCTCGATCATGTTGCCGTGTTCCGCCGTCGGCAGATGCGCGGCGTAGCGCGCCCAGCGTTCGGGGAACAGCCAGCGTGCACCGCCGTCGGCCTCGTTGAACCAGCGGTTTTCTTCGGCACGGCCCAGATAGACGCCGCGCAGGATCAGGCCCGCGGCATGGTCCGGGTGCGCCTGCGCGTATGCCAACGCCAGCGTGGAGCCCCACGAGCCGCCGAATACCAGCCAGCGTTCGATGCCGAGGCGCACGCGCACGGCTTCGATATCCGCCACCAGGTGCGGCGTGGTGTTGTCGCGCAGCTCACCGAACGGCGTGGAACGACCGCTGCCGCGCTGGTCGATCAACACGATCCGGTAGCGGGCAGGATCGAAGAAGCGTCGATGGGTGGGGGACACGCCCGCACCGGGTCCACCGTGCAGGAAAACCACGGGCAGGCCGTCCGGCGTACCGCATTCTTCCACGTGCAGGGTATGCAGGTCATCGACGGCGATCGCGTGTTCGCGATAGGGAGCCAACGGCGGGTAAAGCGTGCGCATGCGAAAGCCTTGGACGGAAACGGGCACAGGTTAACCCAGGCTTTCCTGGACGGGCGTGCTTCGTCCGTGCGCAGGCTCGCGCTTTATTCTTGGGCTACCGCGATCTCCACGTCACGGGCGGTGTCGCGCAGCAGTTCTACCGTGAAATCCGGGGAGCCGCGCTGCGCCTCGATCACCACGGCATCGCCATCTTCGACGGCCACCCGATAGCGGTCGCCCAGACGCTCACCGATGGCGCTGCGGGCCGCATTGGCAATCGATACTTCGGAGTCGCCTTTGCTGACCGGAACGTCCACGTGCATCGGCGATTCTTCCTGCAGCCAGATGCGGAAGCTGATGACGCCGTTCGACTCGGCCGCGTCATGGATGGCCAGGCGCCAGCTGTTGGCCGGCTTTGGAAGCTCGCTGTCGGTGGCGCGCGGGCTGAACATCGGCGCGAACTGCGCCATGGCGGTTTGAGGGCCCCCGAACAGCAGGCACGCGGTGAGGGCGAAAGAGGCCTTGAGCAGGGCGGGGCGGGAAGGGCGGTTCATGTGGATGGCCAGGCAATAACGTTGGATTCGTAGCGCTGTTTCTACGCCCCTGCGGGTAATCTGGACGTCAATGAGCCCGTCGCCTCTCCATCACGCCCTTGTTCCGTTTGAACCCGCCACCCGCGCCTGGTTCGCCTCCGCGTTCCCTGCACCGACGCCGGTCCAGGCGGCGGCGTGGACCGCCATCGGCCAACGCCAGCACACGCTCGTGATCGCGCCCACCGGCTCGGGCAAGACCTTGGCGGCGTTCCTGCACGCCATCGACCAGCTGTTCCGGCAACGCCTGCACGACACGTCGCCACGCCGCACACGCGTCCTTTACATTTCCCCGATCAAGGCACTGGGCGCCGACGTGCAGCGCAACCTGGCGCTGCCGCTGCAGGGTGTGAATGCGGAGCGCGAGCGGCGCGGCGATCCCCCGGTAACGCTGGGCGTGGCAGTGCGCACCGGCGACACGCCGACCGCCGAGCGCGCACGCATGGTACGGCGCCCGCCCGACATCCTGATCACCACGCCGGAATCGCTGTTCCTGATGCTGACCTCGAAGGCGCGCGACACGCTGCGCGAGGTCGACACCGTGATCGTGGATGAGATCCACGCGGTGGCGGGCAGCAAGCGCGGCACGCATCTTGCGCTCAGCCTGGAACGGCTGGACGCGCTGCTGCAGGTGCCGGCGCAGCGCATTGGCCTGTCCGCCACGGTGCGCCCGGTGGAGCGGGTGGCCGCTTTCCTGGGCGGCGACCGGCCGGTGACCGTGGTCGACCCGGACAGTCCGCGCCAGCTGGAGGTGCGTATCGTGGTGCCGGTGGAGGACATGGCCGACCTGCCGGCGCAGGCGGGGCCAGCGGGTGCGCGCGAGATGGGCGGGCAGGCCGGTTCGATCTGGCCGCATGTGGAAGCCAGCATCCTCGACCAGGTCCTGCAGCGCCGTTCCACCATTGTGTTCGCCAACTCGCGCGGGGTCGCCGAAAAACTCACCGCGCGGCTCAACGAGCTGTACGCCGAACGCACCGCGCGCGAGGCCGGGCAGGCGCTGCCCACACCGGTACCGGAACACTACGGATCGTTCACCGGCAGCACCGTATCGCGCGTGCTGGACAGTCCGGCGCTGATCGCACGCTCGCACCATGGATCGGTGTCCAAGGAACAACGCCGAGATATCGAGCAGTCGCTCAAGGACGGCAGCCTGCGCTGCGTGGTGGCCACCTCCAGCCTCGAGCTGGGCATCGACATGGGGCTGGTGGACCTGGTGATCCAGGTCGCCGCGCCGCCCTCGGTGGCCAGCGCGCTGCAGCGCATCGGACGCGCCAGCCACCAGGTCGGCGGCACGTCGACCGGGCTGGTGTATCCGCGCACCCGGCGCGACCTCATCGACGCCACCGTGGCCATCCAGCGCATGCTGGCGGGACAGATCGAGGCGGTCGACCCGCCGCGCAACCCGCTGGACGTGCTGGCCCAGCAGACCGTGGCTGCGGCGTCGATGGAGACGCTGCAGGTTGAGCAGTGGTACGCGACGGTGCGCCGCGCCGCGCCGTACGCGAGCCTGCCACGCAGCGCCTTCGATGCGACCCTGGACATGCTGGCCGGGCGCTACCCGTCCGACGATTTCGCCGGCTTCCGGCCCCGCCTGGTCTGGAACCGCGAGCGCGGCGAACTGAGCGCGCGCCCCGGGGCCAAACAGTTGGCCGTGACCAGTGCCGGCACCATTCCCGACCGCGGCATGTACAGCGTGATGCTGCCGGAAGGCGAGGAACGGGCGGGCTCGCGCCGGGTCGGCGAACTCGACGAAGAAATGGTGCACGAATCGCGGGTCAATGACGTGATCACGCTGGGTGCCACCTCTTGGCGCATCGAGCAGATCACCCATGACCAGGTGGTGGTGACGCCGGCGCCGGGACGTTCGGCGCGGCTGCCGTTCTGGCGCGGCGAAGGCGTGGGCCGCCCGGCGGAGCTGGGGCAGGCGGTGGGCGCTTTCCTGGCGGCGATGGATGCCGATGCGGCCAGCGGCGCGATCGCGCCCGCGCATCTGCAGGACCTGCAGCGCTGCGGCCTGCAACCCAATGCGATCGCCAACATCGTGGGCCTGCTCGACGAGCAGCGCCAGGCGACCGGCGTGCTGCCCACCGACCGCCGGCTGGTGGTGGAGCGCTGCCGCGACGAGTCCGGCGACTGGCGGGTGATGCTGCATTCGCCGTACGGACGACGCGTGCATGATCCGTGGGCGCTCGCCCTGGCCGCGCGCATCCAGGACCGCTGGGGCGTGGATCCGGCCGTAGTGGCCAGCGACGACGGCATCATCCTGCGGCTGCCCGATTCGACCGGACGGCTGCCCGGCGCGGAGCTGTTCCTGTTCGATCCGGAGCGGCTGCGCCGCGAGGTGAACCAGTCGGTGGGCGGCTCGGCGCTGTTCGCGGCGCGCTTCCGCGAATGCGCCGCGCGTGCGTTGCTGCTGCCACGGCGCAGCCCCGGACGGCGTTCGCCGCTGTGGCAGCAGCGGTTGCGCTCGGCCGAACTGCTGGCCATCGCACAGCGCTATCCCGAGTTCCCGATCCTGATCGAGACCGCGCGCGAATGCCTGCAGGATGTCTACGACCTGGACGCGCTGGATGCGCTGATGCGGCGATTGACCCAGGGCAGCATCGAGATCGCCGAAGTCACTACCGAGGTGCCGTCGCCGTTCGCCGCCAACCTGTTGTTCGGGTATGTGGCCGAGTTCATGTATGGCACCGATGTGCCGCTGGCCGAGCGCCGTGCATCGGTGCTGTCGTTGGATACCGGCCTGCTCGGCGAGCTGCTCGGCCAGGTGGATTTGGGCGAACTGCTGGACGCCGGTGTAGTGGAACAGGTCGAGCGTGAGCTGCAGCGACTGGCACCTGAGCGGCAGGCGAGCGGCAGGGAAGGGCTGGCCGACCTGCTGCGCGAGCTGGGTCCGTTGAGCGAAGCGGACGCCGCACTGCGACTGACCGATGCCCCGCACGCGGCGACGCACCTGGCCGCACTGCAACGCGAACAACGCGCGTTCCCGCTGCTGCTTGCCGGCCGCCCGTGCTGGGCGGCGGTGGAAGACGCCGCGCGGCTGCGCGATGCGCTGGGCGTGGTGCTGCCGGACGGGCTTCCCGCCATCTTCCTGCAGCCGGGCGCCGATCCGTTGGGGGAACTGCTGGGCCGCTACGCACGCACCCATGCACCGTTCACCACCGCGGCGGTCGCGCAGCACTGGGGCCTGGGCGTGGCGGTGGCCGATGCGGGACTGGAGGCGTTGTCGGCGCAGGGCAAGGTGCTCGGCGGCCACTTCGGCGTTGCGCAGCGTGATGCGCTGGATGCCGGGGCGACCGGGCCGGTGCCGCTGGCGCGGCGCGAATGGGTGGGCGAAGGCGTGCTGCAGCGCTTGCGGGTGCGCTCGCTGCAGGCGGCGCGTGAAGCGACCCGGCCGGCACCGCGCGATGCCTATGTCGGCCTGCTGATGCAGCGCCAGGAGCTGCTGGCCGACGCAGCGGTCGCCAACCGCACTGCGGCCGTGCCTGTACGCGGACCGCTGCAGGGCGCCGATGGCGTGCTGCGCGTGGTGGAACTGCTGGCAGGGGTTCCGTTGCCGGCCTCCGCATGGGAGAACCAGATCCTGCCCGCGCGCGTGGCCGACTACACCCCCGCGTTGCTGGACGGCCTGCTCGCGACCGGCAGCGTGGTGTGGGCGGGACACGGCAAGCTGGGCGACGACGACGGCATGGTGTCGCTGCACCTGCAGGCGCTGGCGGGTGAATCCCTGCCGCCGCCGCCGGCGTTCGAGCCGTCGTCGTTGCAGGCGGCGATCCTGCAGGTGCTGGCCGACGGCGGCGCGTACTTCGCGCGCCAGCTGTGGGCAGCGGTGCTGGCGCGCACGGAGGGCGCCGACATCGACAGGCCGGATCCGGAGGCGCTGCACGATGCGCTGTGGGAGCTGGCCTGGGCCGGATGGGTCAGCACCGATCTGTGGACGCCGCTGCGACATCTGTCCGGCGCGCGTCCATCGCGTCCGCGCGTGGTCAGCCCTGCGCGGCAGGGCCGGTACGCGCGGGGCAGGGCCATGATGCACCCGCCCGGGCTCGACGACAGCCACGCGCTGCAGCGTGACGCGACCTCCACGTCCTCGCTTGCGGGTCGCTGGTCGCTGCTGCAGCGCCCGGCCACCAGCGACACCGTGCGCGCGGTGGCGCTCGCCGAAGGGCTGCTGGACCGCTACGGCATCGTCACCCGCGGTGCCGCCGTCGCCGAAGGCATCGCCGGCGGTTTCCCCGCGCTGGTGCAGGTGTACCGCGGCATGGAAGATGCCGGCCGCGTGCTGCGTGGGCGTTTCGTGGAGGGCATGGGCGGTGCGCAGTTCGCAGAGCGTGGCCTGGTCGATGCGCTGCGCGAGGTGGCAGACGCACAGCCGCAGGGCAGCGTCGGTGCCACCCTCGGGCTGTCGGCGGTGGACCCTGCCAATCCGTTCGGCCCGGTACTGCCCTGGCCGGCGCACCGTGCGGTGCTGCGGCCGGTACGTCGGCCGGGGGCGCTGGTGGTGATCGGTGGCGGCCACCTCAGGATGTACCTGGCCCAGGGCGGGCGCCAGTTGCTGACCTGGTTCGACGGCGACGGCGAGGGCGCCGGAACAGATGCGGCGCTGGCCGCTGCCGCGCAAGCGTTGGCGATCGCGCTGCGCCGCGGGCGGCGGCTGTCGTTCACGCTGGAACTGATCGATGACCAGCCGGTGCGGCGCGATGCGGTGAGCGAAGCGCTGCGGGCGGTGGGATTCACCCGTGCGCCGAAGGGGTTGGCGTGGGAAGGGTGAGAGCGGTCAGGCAGGGTCGATGAGGCCGAGGGCGCGGGCGGTGCGCAGGTTCCCGGGGGTGTCGATGTCCAGGGCCAGTCCGGGGGCGTCCAGCAGGAACAGCGACGACAGGGGCAGGGCGCGCAGGCGGGCGCGGAAGCCGCTGTCGGGGGTGCCGGGGGTGAGGTCGGTGAACCAGTGGCCTGGGATTACTGCGGGCACGCCGGGGGTGTTTGAGTGGTCGGTTGACACGCATGGCGTGTCACTACCTGGCGTTGTGGTTGCGGCGCAGCCTGAGGAGGCGTTGGAGGCGCCTCTCAGCAGCGCGTGGAGGTGCGCGGCTTCGAGGGCCGGCTGATCGCAGGTGATGACCAGCACCTGCGCGTATTCAGCGACATACGGCGCGGCGGTGTCCAGGCTGCTGCGCATGCCGCGGCCGGGATCGGGATTGATCGCCAGGGTGCACGGCTGGCCGGCCAGCGCTTCGCGCAGGAGATCGGCGTCGGGTGGCAGCACGGCCACCACGGCGCCGGGCGTGGTGCTGCGTGCCAGCCGCACCATGCGGTGCAGCAGCGTTTCACCGTCGATGCGCAGCAGCTGCTTGGGCTGGCCCAGGCGCGTGCTGGCGCCGGCCGCCAGAACCACTACGGCATGGCCGCGGGGTGCGCCCGCGGTCATGACAGTCCCGGTGCGGCGTGACGCCACGCCTGCAGCTGGGCCGCGATGCTCAGCGCGATCGCATCCGGACCGCGACCGCCCAGCGCCAGCCCGACCGGTGAGCGCAGGCGGGGCGACAGCGCGGCGCAGTCCGCCGCCGGCAGCACCTTGAACAGGTCATCGCGGCGTCGGGCGGGGCCAAGCAGGCCGATGAAGGGGATCTCCGTGGCCGCCAACTGCTCCAGTGCGTCCCGATCCAACTCGAAGTTGTGATGCATCACCAGCACCGCGTCGGGCGACGCGCCGGACCACGCAACTTCACCGGGGCGCTGCGTGCCCGGCGGCGGCAGGGCGTCGGGCAGGCGTGCCCGCCAACGTTCGCGCGGCTCCACCACCTGCACCCGCCACCCCAGCCCCTGCAGCAGTGGCAGCAGCGGCGTGGCCTCCGGCCCGGCGCCGAGCAGCAGCACGCTGGGCGCCGGGCGCCACTGCAACCGCCACTGCATGGCACCGCTGTTCCATTCCACCGGCAGGCTGGGCAGGGTCGTCGCCACTTCGGCGGCGCCGCAGTGCCAGCTCAGCAGGCCATCGACGTGCAGCTGCAATGCCAAGGTATTGTCGCCCTGCAACCAGGAAACCAGCACGGCCTCGATGCGCGGCACTGCCGCCATCGGAATCAGCGCGACCCGCTGCCGACCACGACAGCCCACGGCATTGCCGCCAAACATGGCCTCGTCGTCGCGGGTATCGATCTCCATCCAGTCCAGCGCGCCACGGTCGGCGGCGTCCAGCGCGCGCCGTTCGATCTCCGGCTCCAGGCAGCCGCCGCTGAGCCAGCCCACATGGCCGGCGTCGCTGAACTGCACCAGGGTGCCGGCGCGCGTGTACGTGGAGCCCTCGGTTTCCAGCACTACCGCCAAGGCAGCGCGCTGGTTGGCGCGCACCGCATCGAGCGCAGCCTGCAGCACACGGCCCGGGTTGCCGTCCTCGGCATCCAGCGCAGTGGCGACGCGTCCGGCGCTCATCCGATCGCGGGCAGCCCGGCCAGCAGCTTGTCCAGCGTGATCGGGTACTCGCGCACGCGGGTGCCGGTGGCGTTGTAGATGGCGTTGGCGACCGCCGCGCTGACCCCGCACAGGCCGAGTTCGCCCACGCCCTTGGCCTTCATCGGCGACGACACCGGGTCGGTTTCGTCCAGGAACACCACTTCCTGGTGGGGAATGTCGGCGTGCACCGGTACTTCGTAGCCGGCCAGGTCGTGGTTGACGAAGAAGCCCAGCCGCGTGTCCACCGCCAGCTCTTCGGACAGGGCCGCGCCCACGCCCATGGTCATCGCGCCGATCACCTGGCTGCGCGCGGTCTTCGGGTTGAGGATGCGGCCGGCCGCGCAGACTGCCAGCATGCGCCGGATCCGGCTTTCGCCGGTGGCCACGTCCACGCCCACTTCAACGAAATGCGCGGCGAAGGTGGACTGCTGGAACTTCTCTTCCAGCTCGGCGAACTCGATGCTGTCCTCGACCACCAGCTCGCCACCGGCGGCGGCCTTGCCCAGCGCGAACCGCTTGCCGCCGCCGCTGACCTGGCCGTCGGCAAAGGTCGCCGTGGCCGGGTCCAGCCCCAGCTTCGCCGCCACCTCCTCGCGCAGCTTGGTGCACGCCGCGAACACGCCCGCAGTGGAACTGTTGGCGCCCCATTGGCCACCGGACCCGGCCGAGGCCGGGAAACTGGAATCGCCGAGCTTCACGGTCACCTGTTCAATCGGCACGCCCAGCATCTCCGCTGCGGTCTGGCCGAGGATGGTGTAGCTGCCGGTGCCGATGTCGGTCATATCGGTTTCGACCGTGACCTGGCCATTGGCATCCAGGCGCACGCGCGCACCGGATTTCATGACCAGGTTGTTGCGGAAGCCGGCGGCAACGCCCATGCCCACCAGCCAGCGACCATCGCGCTGCTGGCCGGGGCGGGCACTGCGCTTGTCCCAGCCAAAGCGCTGCGCACCGTCGCGCAGGCACTGCACCAGTTGCCGCTGCGAGAAGGGGCGCTGCGGATTGGCCGGATCGACCTGGGTATCGTTGCGGATCCGGAACTCGACCGGATCCAGGCCCAGCTTCTCGGCCATTTCATCCATCGCGATTTCCAGCGCCATCAACCCCGGGGTTTCGCCCGGCGCGCGCATCGCATTGCCTTCGGGCAGGTCCAGCTGCGCCAGGCGCAGGCCGGCCAGGCGGTGGGCACCGGCGTACATCAGCTTGGTCTGCTGGATAGCCTCTTCCGGCGAGCCGCCGGGCAGGTTGCCCGACCACGATTCGTGACCGATCGCGGTGAGCGTACCCTGCGCCGTGGCCCCCAGGCGGATGCGCTGCAGCGTGGCCGGGCGGTGGGTGGTGTTGTTGGCGATCTGCGGGCGCGACAGCGCGACCTTGACCGGGCGCTTTGCGGCGCGCGCACCCAATGCGGCCAGCAACACGTCCGAACGTACGAACAGTTTGCCGCCGAAGCCGCCGCCGATGTACGGCGAAATCAGGCGCACGTTCTCCTTCGGCAACCCCAGGGTCTTGGCCAGGTCGGTCTTGCCCCAGTCGATCATCTGGTTGGAGGTCCACACGGTGAGCTTGTCGCCTTCCCAGGCAGCGAGGGTGGCGTGCGGTTCCATCATCGCGTGCGACTGGTCGGGCGTGTGGTACACCGCGTCGAGAGTCACCGGTGCTTCGCCGAAGGCCTTTTCGAAATCGCCCACGCGGGCATCCGGGTCGGTCTTCTGGAAGTTGGTGCCGGCTTTTTTTGCGGCGGCCAGGTCGTAAGCGCCTTTCTGCGTGGTGTAGCGCACCTTGACCAGGCCGGCCGCGGCACGCGCCTGTTCAAAGGTCTCGGCCACCACCAGCGCCAGCGCCTGGTGGTAATGCGAGATCTCCGGACCGCCCAGCAGTGCGGCGGTATTGCGCTGCGACTTCTGCAGTGGCCCGGCGTTGTCGGCGGTGACGATGGCCAGCACCCCGGGGGAGCGGCGCGCAGCATCCAGTTCCATGCTGCTGACCCGGCCCTTGGCGATGCCGGCCGTGACCACGTAGCCGTACGCCGGCGCGGCCACCGCATCGTGGCGTTCATAGGCATACGGGGCATGGCCGGTGGTCTTGAGCGGACCATCGATGCGATTCAAAGGCTGGCCGACCACCTTGAGCTGGTCGATTGGATTCTTGCCGGCGGGGGTGTCGAATTTCATGGCTTATCCCTTCGCCTCCAGCAGCACGGCGGCGAGCGTGCGTTCGGCCAGCTGCACCTTGAAGGCATTCTGTGATGAGGGCGTCGCGCCTTTCAGCAGCGAGGCCATGACGGCCGCCGCACCCTGCGGCAACAGGGCGTCGGCTTCGGGCGTGCGCCAGGGCTTGTAAGCGACGCCGCCCAGGGCGACCCGACCGCTGCCGTCGCGCTGTACCACCGCGGCCACCGACACCAGCGCGAAGGCGTACGAGGCGCGGTCGCGCACCTTGCGGTAGATGTGGGTCCCGCCCAGCGGGGCAGGCAGTACGGCGGCGGCGATCAATTCGCCCTTGTCCAGCACGGTTTCCACCTGCGGCGTGGTGCCGGGCGCGCGGTACAGGTCATTGAGCGGGATGCGCCGGCTGGAGCCGTCCGGGCGGATGGTTTCCACCACCGCGTCCAGCGCCATCATCGCCACCGCCATGTCGCTGGGATGGGTGGCGATGCAGGCCGGGCTGGTGCCGACCACCGCCAGCTGCCGGCTGAACCCGCCGATCGCGCCGCAACCACTGCCGGGCAAGCGCTTGTTGCAGGGCTGGGCGGTGTCGTAGAAATACGGGCAGCGCGTACGCTGCAGCAGGTTGCCGGCCGTGGTGGCCTTGTTGCGCAGCTGGCCGGAGGCACCGGCGACCAGCGCGCGGGTCAGCAGTGCGTAATCGCGGCGCACGCGTGCATCCGAAGCCAGGTCGGTGTTGCGCACCAGCGCACCGATGCGCAGGCCCCCATCCTCGGTTGCCTCGATGGTGTCCAGCGCCAACCCGTTCACATCGATCAGATGCGCCGGGGTTTCGATCTCCAGCTTCATCAGGTCCAGCAGGTTGGTGCCGCCGGCGATGAAGCGCGCGCCCTGGGTCCGCGCTGCCGCGGCGGCCGCTTCGGCCGGGGAGGTGGCGCGTTCGTAGCTGAAGGCCCTCATGCGCGCTTCCCTCCCACGTCTTCGATCGCCTCGATGATGTTGGAGTACGCACCACAGCGACACAGGTTGCCGCTCATGCGCTCACGGATCTCATCGGTGGAGAGCGGGGTCCGCGCCTGCAGGTCGCCGGTGACGTGGCTGGGAATGTTGTCGCGCACTTCCTGCAAAACCGCCACCGCCGAGCAGATCTGGCCCGGCGTGCAATAGCCGCACTGGTAGCCGTCGTGCTTCACGAACGCGGCCTGCATGGGATGCAGCTTGTCCGGGCTGCCCAGGCCTTCGATGGTGGTGATCTTCGCGCCCTGGTGCATCACTGCCAGGGTAAGGCAGGCGTTGATCCGGCGGCCGTCGACCAGCACCGTGCAGGCGCCGCACTGGCCATGGTCGCAGCCCTTCTTGGTGCCGGTCAGGTGCAGGTGCTCGCGCAGCGCATCGAGCAGGGTCACCCGGGTGTCCAGCTGCAGGGTGCGCGGACGTCCGTTGACCTCGAAGGCGACCTCGGCGCTGACCGGCGCGCGGGCCCCGGCCGGGTTTCCCTGCGCTTCGGCAACGGCCGCGGGCAGGACCATGGTGGTGGCCGATCCGGCGCCGAGTTTCAGCACGTCGCGTCGCGACAGGGAAAGGTGCGGAGGGGTAGGCATCGGTTGGCTCCTCGTTGGCTGCGGCCGCCTGGCTCACGGGATAGGCACGGGCACGCCCCAAGCGTGCCGACCGGGCCATCCTGGGGCAGACGCAGTCGGCATACGGTGAAACGGGTGAAGGCAGGCGCGACGGTCAACGCATGACCTTGTCCGGGGTGATCGGGGTGCTGCGGATCCGTTTGCCGGTGGCGTGGTAGATCGCGTTGCTGATCGCGGCGGACACCCCGACCAGGCCGATCTCGCCGACGCCCTTGGCGCCCAGGCTGCTCACCACCCGGTCGTCCTCGTCGGCGAACAGCACCTCGATGTCGTGGATATCGGCGTTCACGGACACGTGGTACTGGGCCAGGTCGTGGTTCATGAACCGGCCGAAGCGGTGATCCGACTCCGTCTGCTCGTGAAGCGCCTCGCCGATACCCCAGATCACACCGCCGATGATCTGGCTGCGTGCGGTGGTTGGATTGAGGATGCGCCCGGCGGCGATCGCGCTGACCACCCGCATCACCCGCACCGTGCCCAGTTCCTCGTCCACCCGGACCTCCACGAACACCGCGCTGTGGGTAGCGCGGACGAACTTGCGCTGCTCGAGGATGTTGGGCAGCAGCAGGTATTTGGCGTCGATGCTGGAGATCCCTCCGCTGGCGAGCAGGTCGCTCAGCGGGATCGCGGTGGCAGGGTCGGCGGCCAGCGCCATGCGTCCCCCGGCGAAGACCACATCCTCCAGCCGCGCGCGTGCGAATTCGGCGCGGCCCTGTTTGCGGGCCAGCGCAAGCAGCTGCTTCTTCAGCTTCCCGCAGGCCCCCTCGACCGCCGAGCCGACGGTGGCGACGTGGGACGAGCCGCCTTCGATCGGCGCGACGGGCAGGGTGGAATCGCCCATCTGGAAGCTCACCTGCTCGAGCGGCAGACCCAGCGCCTCGGCGGCGATCATGCTCATCACCGTATAGGTGCCGGTACCGATATCGCTGGCGGCACTGCTCACCACCAGCCGGCCATTGGCATGCAGTTCGGCATGGGCGCGCGCGAACATCTGCATCGCATCCCATTGGCCGGTGGCCATGCCCCAGCCTACCCATTCGTCGCCCTCGCGACGTGCGCGCGGCAACGGTGCGCGCTGGCTCCAGCCAAAGCGTTCGGCCCCCAGCTGGTAGCACTCGCGCAGTGCCTTGGTGGAAAACGGCTTGCCGTCGGCCGGGTTGGTCTCGGCGTAGTTCTTCAGGCGCAGAGCCAACGGGTCCATGCCGATCTTCGCGGCCAGCTCGTCCATGGCCACCTCGAGTGCATGCATGCCATGGGCGGCACCCGGCGCGCGCATGTCCATCGGGCTGTACTGGTCCAGGTCGACCAGCTTGTAGCCCAGGTGCACGTTGTCGCAGGTATACAGCTGGCCGCTCCAGTTGACCACGACCTCGACGTAATCCTCGATCCGGGATGTCTCGGCGATGGCGTCGTGCGAAATCGAACGCAGGCTGCCATCCGCGTCGGCCGCCAGCTTCACCCGCTGCACCGTTTCCGGCCGGTGGCCGAAGGTGAACATCTGCTGGCGGGTCAGCACTACTCTTACCGAACGTTCCAGGGCGAGCGACCCCATCACCGCCAGGGCCAGCTGGTACTGCGGGCGCAGGCCCGAACCGAACGCGCCGCCCACATAGGGGTTGCGCACGGTGACCTTCTTCTTGGGCAGGCCGAAGACGTGCGACACGTACCAGCGACTGTTCTGCGAGCCCTGGGTCTTGTCGTAGATGGTGAGGTGGCCGTCGTCGCCGCGGATGACGGTACTGGCGAACAGCTCCATCGGGTTGTGGTGCTCCACCGCATGGTGGAAGTCCGACACCACCTGGTGGGGCGCGGCGGCGAAGGCTTCCTGCGGGTCACCCTTGTCCTTGGGCGGTGCCGAGAAGCCCGCTTTCATCTTGCGCGGCTCGTACGCGCGGCCCATCGCGGCGAGGAGGTTGGTGTCGTGCTCCTCGACCGCATAGAAGACTTCCACCCGCTCGGCAGCTTCGCGGGCCGCCTCGAAGGTCTCCGCCAGCACCAGCGCCACCGGCTGGCCGCTGTACAGCACTTCATCGTCATGCAGCGGGCGGAACGGCTTGCCTGCGGGCGCGGTCATGTCCTTGTAGAACAGGCCATTGCCGCGCATGTGCGGTCGGTTGAGGTGGGTGATGATCCTCAACACGCCGGGTACCGCTTCAGCTGACTGCAGGTTGAAGCCAACGATGCGGCCCTTGGCGATGGTGCTGCTCACCGCCACGCCGTAAACCAGTTCACCCTCCGGGAACCATTCGGCCGCATAGCGCGCCTGGCCGGTGACCTTGGCGCGCCCGTCGATGCGGGGCGTGCCGGTGCCGGTCGGCACGTGGCCGGTGCCGGGGACGGCGACCGGCGGCTGCAGGGGCAGGTTCATGCGGCATCTCCGGTGGGCAGCAGGGGCACGCCCTGGTTGGTGACCGTGCCGTTCGCGGCGGTGGTGAGCGCGCGGATGATGGAGCGGTGGGCAAGCGGGATCTTGAATGCGTTTTGGCCCTGCGAGACGGCGCCGTCCAGCAGCCGGTCGGCAGCGGCCGCGAACGCCTCGGTGCCTGGCCGCTGGCCGACCAGAAGGGCTTCTGCCGCCGGGTCGCGCCACGGCTTGTGCGCAACGCTGCCCAGCGCGAGGCGGGCGCCGCGGATGCTGCCGTCGTCGGCAATATCCAGTGCCGCCGCCACGGACACCAGAGCGAAGGCGTAGGACAACCGTTCGCGCAACTTCAGGTAGGCGCTGTGCGCGGCGTATTCCGGCGCCGGTGGCAGTTCGATGCGCAGGATCAGTTCGTCCGGCTGCAGCGTGCTGTCGATATGCGGGGCATCCCCCGGCAGGCGGTGGAACCCGGCGAACGGGATGGTCCGTTCGCCCCGCACGCTGGCCACGTGCACCGTGGCCTCGAGCGCCGCAAGCGCCACGCACATGTCCGACGGGTGGGTGGCAATGCAGTGTTCGCTGGCCCCGAGGATCGCGTGATGGCGGGTCAGCCCGCCCACGGCCGAGCAGCCGGTGCCGGGTTCGCGCTTGTTGCACGGGGTAGCCCGGTCATAGAAATACGTGCAGCGCGTACGCTGCAGCAGGTTGCCGCCATTGCTCGCCATGTTGCGCAGCTGCGGCGAGGCAGCGGCGAGCATCGCGGCCGACAACAGGGGATAGTTGCGTTCCACCAGCGGATGCCAGGCGGTATCGGCGTTGCGCGCGGTGGCGCCCAGGCGAAGCCCGCCGTCTTCGCGCTGTTCGATGGTGTCCAGCGGCAGCCGGTTCACGTCCACCAGGGCAGCCGGAGTCATCAACTGCAGCTTCATCAGGTCGAGCAGGTTGGTGCCGCCGGCGATGAACCGGGTGGTATTGGCGCCCTTGGAATCGGCGAGGGCCTGCAGCGCCTGCTGCACCGATTCGGCGCGTTGGTAGGTCGGGGGAATCATGCCGGCACCGTCCCGGGCACCCAGTCTTTCGGGGTCGGCCTGGCGCCCTCGTCGTCGCCGCCCAGCACCGACATCACCGCATCGGTGATCTGCGGATAGGCGCCGCAGCGGCAGATGTTGCCACTCATCAGCTCGCGCACCTGGTCGCGGCTGCAGGCCTTGCCTTCGTTGACCAGGCCCTGTGCCGAGCAGATCTGCCCGGGGGTGCAATACCCGCACTGCAGGGCATCGCAGGCCACGAACGCCGCCTGCAGCGGGTGCAGCACGTCACCCTCGGCAAAGCCCTCGATGGTCTGCACTTCGGCCCCGTCCTGCATCACCGCCAGTGTGAGGCAGCTGTTGATGCGTCGCCCATCCACCAGCACCGTGCAGGCGCCGCACTGTCCGTGGTCGCAGCCCTTCTTGGTGCCGGTCAGCTGAAGCCGTTCACGTAGGAGGTCGAGAAGGCTGACCGTGGATTCGAGCTGCAGGGTGTGCAGCGCACCGTTGACGGTGAGCGTCACGGGGTAAAGCTCTCGCGGACGCGGGGCGGGGCGGTCGTACTCGCTCATGGCAGTTCCGGCTGGGGCGATTTGCCCCACGGTGTGCCATGTCTTGTCTAGTCAGAGTGCATGGTGGATGCACGGAGCGCGAAGAAGGGGGTAGATGGACCGCCTGGGACACGCATGGCGTGTCGCTACGCAATGACCCCCAGCCCGCGTAGAGACACGCCATGCGTGTCCCAGGCAATGCCAGGCCGCGTTCATCCTCCCCCGCGCACCACCCGTTTCCGATAATCGCGGATGTTGTCGCCGCGTATCCGCATCTCCTGGGTGCCGTTGTTGGTGCCCACCTGCTGGTCCGAGCCGGTCACCGGCTTGGCCTCCACCGTGGTCTCGCGCTCGAACGCGTGCGATTTGTCGGTGTTGCGGTAGTACCGGTATAAGCCCCAGTACAGCGCCGTTGCGCTGGCAGGGCCAGCCAACAGCAACCAGAGTCCACTATCGTCGCTCATGAGGCAGCTATCAGGAACCAGAGGGTGATGGCTTCAACGACCGTGCCGGTGGTGAGCGCGGCCAGCAGCAGCTTCCACTGCTGCACCGGCACGCTGCCCATGGTTTCACCGGTGCGCCCGTTGACCGCGATGTAGTGCAGCATGCCGCCGTTCCTGCCGGGCTGGTGGTACGAATACAGCCACACCGGCAGGTACATCGACACCCAGCGCGAACCGTGCACGTCCACCTGCTCGGTTTCCCAGCGCACGCCGCGGTCGTAGCGACGCACCGAGCCCTCGACCTCGGAACGGGCGATGGACAGCAGCTGGTCTTCCAGCCGCGGCTTCATCTTCTCCACGTCCAGGTTGCGTTTCTCGGAGGTAAAGCCCAGCAGATAAGAGGCATTCCACTTCAACGCGTTCTTGGTGTCGAACGGCAGGATCGCGTTGATGATGTTGTTGGTGTTGACCTTGGTATCCAGGTTGCCGCGCTCGGCCGAGGATTCCAGCGGCAGGTCGTCCACGGTGAAATCCACCTGGCGGTCCACCTGGTACACGTCCGCGTCGTAATACGTTTTCTTCTTGTCGCCTTCGCCGCGGGTGTACTGCCGGGTCTTGATCTCACCCTTGCCGGTCACGCGGGCGCTGACATTGCTGTCCACGATCATGTACGGCATGTACACGCCGACCACGTTCTCCGGGGTGAACTGCTCCTTGAACGCCTTCAGCGCGAACAGCCGGCGCTTGTCCACGAAGTGGCGGATACGCGCGACCGCGTCGTCTTTCGTGATCCGGAACGGCAGCACCGCATCGGGTACCGCGCCGTTGGCGACCTGTTCGTTGACCCCGAACACATGGCGGCACCAATGGCAGCGTGCGGTCATGGTGGTTTCGGTGTTGATGGTGACTTCAGCGCCGCAGCCGGTGCACTTGAAGCTCATCAGGCTGGCGGTGCCGGCCTGGATGTCGCGGGCACCGGAGGCGATGACCGTGCCCCGCAGCTGGTCGAGCCCTTCGCCCAGCCCGAATACCTGCTCCACCAGCGCCCCGTGCCACTCGTGACGACAGAACTGGCACACCAGCACGTCGGTGCCCAGCTTGAGGCGCACGTCGGTCGAGCCACACTTCGGGCAACGGTTGAGGCCGTCCTTCAGCTCTTCGGCCCGGGTATCGAGCGCGACCGGATCGGGCGCCTCGATCTCGGCGCGGATCGGGTCGGGCAGGGTGGCCGGGTCCAGCGGGAAGCTGCCGGGCAGCGGCGGGACGTCGCGTGGCGAACCGGGTCCGGTGACGGCCTCGGGCAACGGCGGCGGGCCCCCGGGCAGCGGGGGCGGTGTTCTTGGATCGGACATGGTTATCGTGCGCCCGCCTTACAGACCCAGTGCCTTGGCCTTGAGCGCGTCGTAGTCGTCCTGGGTGATCAGGCCGAGGTCCAGCATCTCCTTGGCCTTCTTCAGCTTGGCCACCGGGTCGTCGGCCACCGGCGCTGCCGGGGCGACCGGCTGCTGCATCGCGCCGGCCCCGAACATGCCGGTCGCCATGCCGACGCCGACCAGCCCGGCCGCGCCGCCGTTCTCACCGGCCGACTGGATGCCCTGGGCCACGCTGGCCTGCAGGTTGGAGTTGCCACGGCCGCCGGTCAAGGCATCGGCGCGCTGCACGGTCTTGAGCAGCTCGCGGGTATTGGCGTCGTACTCGATCGAGACGATGGCGGTCTTGACGATGGCCAGGCCACGGTCGGACTTCCACTGGTAACCCTGCTCGACGGCAGCGGACAGGCTCTGGGCGAAGCCGAGCGAATCCTGCTGCAGCTTGGTGATGCGGTTGCCCTTGCCCGGATCGTTGGTATACAGGCTGAAGGCGGGCGCCAGCGAACCCACTACCTCATTGAAGAGCTGGCTGGCGGCCGCGTTGTCCAGATCAGTGAAGTCGAACACCTTGCCCGGCTGCAGGTAGCTGGCCGGCACGAAGTTCTTCACGAACAGGATGGGGTCGACGATCTTCAGCGTGTACGAGCCGCGCGTGATCGCGCCAACCTGGGTGTTGAGGAAGCCGTCGTCCCAGTAGATCTCGGACTGGGTGCCGAAGCGGTTGTCCGGCAGCTCCTTGAGCGAGACGAAGAACGCGGCCTGCTGGCCGCCGGGCTGGCCGCCGAACTTGAAGCGCTCCCAGCTCTGCTTGATCAACGGGGTGACGATGCCGTCGCCGGCGAAGATCGACTGCGAGTTGAGGTCATCCGAACGCCACTCGTAGCCACCCGGTTCGGCGACGAAGCCGGTGATGGCCCCGTCCTGGAACAGCAGCAGGCCATAGCCCTCGGGCACCACGATCTTCGAGCCATTGGTGATGATGTTGGACGAGCCGCTGGTGTTGGACCCGCGCCCGGCGTTGGTGCCCTGGGGCACCGCCGCGAACAGCGCCGCCGTGGCCGGCAGGCCTGCCGGAACGGTGTAGAAGTCCTTCCACTGGTCGGCCAGCACGCCGCCGACTGCACCCTTCACTGCCTGAATGAGACCCATGGCCCGCTCCCTGAGATCCAAGGACGGGCGGGGTGCCCGTCACGATGAAGGGACTATAGCAGTGGGGTGAAGAGCGGGAGTGGGCGTTTCCGGCAGCCGGAGGCGTGAAAGGGCTAAACCATCTGTCCGAATCGGGGATGTCCCACCATAAGAGGCGGCGTACACCTGGAACGCGGTCGCCTGCTCTGCACTCTCCGCACTTCTCATGGACCCGACTCATGCCCGACCCGAACATCATCACTGGCAACGACACCTCGGAATCGTTGTCCGGAACCAACGGCGTGGACATCATTTATGGAGGTAAGGGCTCGGACTACCTCTGGGGCCTCGCCGGTGATGACATTCTTTACGGTGAGGAAGGCAATGACCAACTCTACGGCGAAGCTGGCTACGACTTACTGATCGGTGGGCGCGGTGATGATGTCCTGTTCGGCGGGGAGGGCGCGAACGTCTATCGTTTCAGCGCTGGTGACGGGCATGACTCCATTGATAACATGCAAAACAGCGTCTCTGACGACTTCATTGAATTCGATGGCTCCATCAACGTCGCGGATGGGCGGGTGGAAGACGACCTGGGAAGCCTCTGGGGACTGAGGTTTACATTAGTAGGAAGGCCCGATGACTCGGTGAGAGTGTCGAACTATTTCTACTGGGGCTACCCGGGGCAGATCGGTGGTATCCGCTTTGCGGACGGGACCTTCTTGGATTCCATGGAGGTCATACGGCAGCTCAACCGGCCAACCGATGAGAACCAATCTCTGGCCGGTACCGACGCCGTAGACATCATCGAGGGTGGCGGCGGCAATGACTCGGTCTATGGCCGCGGCGGGGACGACGTCCTGTCCGGCGGGACCGGTGACGACTATCTGACGGGGGAGCAGGGGAACGACAGCCTGGATGGCGGCGAAGGAAACGACCGGCTGTATGGCAATGACGGGGACGATCTCCTGATGGGGGGAGACGGCGACGACGAGAAGGCAGAGGCTAACGCCACACGTCGATTGCTGGTATTCATTAACAACCCCGGCAAGCCATCCCTCGCTCAGGTGCCCCAGACCTTCAGGTCTCCGATTGGCCAAGGCTATGATAGGGCACTGACATATGGCGAGCAGTACTCCGCGCAGGTATGGCTCAGCAGCTCAGGGAAGGTAAAAGCTGCTTACCCAATCTTTGGAGAATGACTTTGCAAAAGCTTGCACCACGAAATCTGATGATCCTTCTTAGATACTTCGATGTTAATGGGCTGAGTGACAGTGAGGCAGACCTCATTGCAGTGGTGGATATTGAAGATGACGCGCAGCTTGCCCGCTTGATGAGAGAGTGGCTTCGGCCGAATTATCTAGAGTGGAGTGAGGGCGGGCGTGAGGAGATGTTGCAAGTTCTGAAGGCCTCTGAGCAATGGTCGACGGAAGATCTAGAGCGCGTCTTCTCCAAGATTCAGCTGCCCACTGGGCAGCAGGTGAAGGACGTGGATAGGTTTGTACGGGCAATGAGGACTGAGCTGGTTGACTCTAGGAATGAATGAAGGACCTGGCATCGCACGCTTTCGTGACAATTAAGTCCAAATCGGCTCTATAGGCTAAGGAGAATGATGGAAATGAAGCTTGACTGTCTTGACATGGAAGAGCTCTTCTCGTTGGCCATCTCTGCAGGCGGCTCCGACAGGCATGCGGAAGCAATGGTCTTGCTGAAGACCATTTTTGGAGCGGGATCCAGGCAACGAATGCCACCTATCTCATGGCCGCGCAGCATACTCAGCTCGGATTGGTAGATCGAGCGGATGTTGAATTCCGGCAAGTGCTTGAGGCGTCGCCAAGCTTGGCTATTGCGAGGTTGCAGTATGGGCAGCTTCTGATGGACCAAGAGCGTCTCGAAGACGCTGCGCAGGTCATCGCCCCTCTATTGGAACATTCCGACGAGCTCGGCTCATACGCTCGCGCCCTTCATGCCAGCAGCGCAGGCAGGATCTACGAAGCCATCCGCGAGCTGGATCATGGCATCTCTCTTCCGCAGACTATTGCTGCTCTCGCAACTGACATGAGGAATCTGCGCGATAATCTGGCTGCAATGGCCCCTATGGCTAACCCGGGTCCGGTGGTGGCCGTGGATGCGCCCGCACCCATGTTCCTTACCGGTTATGGCCGGACCAACTAGTTGTTGATGAGGATTCGTGACAATTGATCGCACGCAGCTTGCATCGCCTCTGATCGCCGCTGCGCGGGCTGAACTCGCGCAGCGCGGCATGCGCACTCAGTTGAGCGGTGGGAGCAAGACCGCCGCCCAAGCCGCATCGCGCCCGGCCAACGCCCTTCGGACCGAAATAGCCGGCATGCTCCGCGGAGTGGATGTAGATGATCCCGTCGCCATGCGCTCTGCTCGGCGGCGGGTCACCCATGCTGTGCTTCTGGCCGAGTTGGGGCACGAGCTGCGCGAGTACAGCCAATGGTAGCCGATGCTGGACAGCCTGGTTGAGAGCCTTGAAGCCAACGACATCCATCGCGACTCGTTCAGTGCGCTGATAAAGTCCGTGACGGCGTAGCCTTGCGATTCGACGGCGCCGCCATTGAGCAGCAGGGTGCAACCGGTCCTCCGGCCGGGCCACGCGTTGATCGCATCCCCATCGAATTCCACCTAGTCGGCGCCCGCCTCGGCAACCTGCTCATGGCGCCGCCCTTCCCTAGGGCATGTAGGAGCTGTTGAGGCTGGGTTGAGCGACGCTGCTCACACCGTCGACAACTTGGCGGACGCTTCGGAAGCAGTGCATAGCGTTGTTATGGAGCGACTGGCATCTGGCGACCTTCCAGGCGGCGGGTTGGTTGATCGTGGATTGGTCGCGGCTAGGGCAAAGGATGCTGCGATCGGTCCTACGGCGCATGCCCATACTAAACACGGCGGCTGGGTGACGGATGACCTACTGATTGATCGGGCGAGACTGGCGTGGCGCCAGGCGGGGCGGCTGCCAATCAACTCCCCTGCAAGGCGACCGCTTTCCACTCAGATGCGCTGCTAGAGTTGGCGTACGCTAGGATCAGGGCAAGTGAAATACTTGAAGCGCAACTGGCAGCAGGAGACGCGTCTGTAAGAATCACCAAGGAGATGCTTGGCGACTTCCGGGTTGATCTGGATCGTGGATATGTACCCGTGCGCACCGGTGCCGCGGTTGCTGCAGGACAGTTCGAAGGCCCGCGTCTTAAGGTTGATAACATACCAGGAGTTGGAGGGGGCTGCCGTTACAATTCTACGACGAAAGCCTTTGACATGATTACCCTTTATCCGGAGTCGCTCCAGTGAGAAATTACAACATTATTCTGTCGGCCATTGAGTCGTTTTACTCGGATGAAAGCGGCAGCACTCCTGAAATGATTGCGTTGTTCCAAGAGAGGATGGAGCAGATGCCTTGCTACAGACAGAATGCAAGGCGTGAGCTTTTGGAGAGTCTCGGAGACGTAACTTTCTCATGGAGGCATTCTCTTTGGAATGATGACTGCCATGTGGAGGACTTCAATTCGGAGGAGGAGGCTCGCGCCTATCTGGTGAGGAGTGTTCTTCCAGTGATTGATGCGGCCTCCAAGATGGCGCAAGAGTAGTGGTTCGAGTGGAGGGAAATAAATGAGGTATTTCCAACGATTGGTCGGCTTCAGTGACGATGATCTGCAATTGAACAGTATCCAAGTGTCGTATTTAATGACCGGTTAACTCTGTAAAGGATGGGGGATCTTTGGCTTCGAACGATCTCGTGATAGGTAGATCCATATCGGCTTTGTTGGCCAAGGAGAGTGATGGAAATGAAGCTTGACAGTCTTGACATGGAAGAGCTCTTCGCATTGGCCATCTATGCAGGCGGCTCCGACAGGCATGCGGAAGCGATGGTGCTGCTGAAGACCATTCTTTGCGGGACTCAGGCAACACGAACGCCACCTATCTTCTAGCCGCGCAGCAAGCTCAGCCCGGATGGGTAGATGGTGCAGATGTCGGGTTCCGGCAAGTCCTTGAGGCTTCGCCTGGCCTGGCTATCGCGAGGCTGCAGTACATGCAGCTTTTGATGGGCCAAGAGCATCTTGACGACGCTGCCACTGTCATAACGCCTCTACTTTACCTTTCTGATGAGATCGGCTCGTACGCGAGAGCGCTACAAGCCAGCAGCGCAGGCAGGGTCTACGAAGTCATCCGTGACCTGGACTATGGCATCTCTCTTTCGCGGTCGATTGCTGCTCTCGCGACTGACATGAGGAATCTGCGTAGGAATCTGGCTGCAATGGCCCCTATGGTTAACCCAGCTCCGGTGGTGGCCGTGGATGCTCCCTCACCCATGTTTCTTACCGGATATTGCCGGAGCAACTAGTTGTTTGATGATGACACGTGGGGCGCCTATCACGTGAATTATGCGATCAATGCAGAACGTGAACTTAGTTATGATTGCGGATGGCAGGGGGGCTACCCCATTCAAGCCGCTCATCCATAGTGAAGGCCATGATCGATCATCATTCAGACTGGAAGAAAACACTGCTTGATATCTTCGCAGGCTACATTAATCAAGACCCATTGGACGAAGCCCTGGAGCAGCTTGCTCAGCAGACTTCTTGCGACGCATGGCATCATGCGAGCACCATTCATGCGCTTGACACTGCAATCGCCAGCGCGCGGACGGGTAGTGTTGATGTGCTTCCTATAATCAATAGGAGTGGTTACGCCGTACACAGCGCGGAGCAGGCAGTGGAACTGCTCACCGAGGTGCGTCAAATGTACGCCTTGGAGTACAGCAAGCTCGCCAAGCAATAGTGCCCGGTGCTTTATACCTTGGTGTTCGCCTATTATGCCGAAGGCCGCACCCTAAGCCAGTCCATCAAGAGCCGGCGGCTGGGTCGGACCGCCCGCCCAGGGCAACGGCGGAGCTGGGCAGGTCACCAACCTAGGCAACCTGCAGGACCAGGCGCGGGTTGACTACTCGGCCTTAGGTTGCGACGCCGCCGGCCGCCTGCGTGGCAACAGTTACCAGTACGAGCTGAATGAAGAGCGAAGTGGCGCGCTTGCACATTGTGCGCTGGGCAAGCCTGGCAGGCGCGCTGATGGCACGAGGGTGCCGTGCTGTTCAGATCGGGGCCGCCGGCCGCCAGGGCACTAGGGCTTGCCCAACGGGTCGTAGACCTCGCTGTGTCAAATGTGACACAAGTGCTACGGTGAGAACAGCGGTCCTTTTCTACTACTCTATGCGGCCCTCATATAGCCCAGCCAACGCGAGATTGAAAAGTGGCAATAGCAGCTGAGTTTCATTGGCGGGAGGCGCTCCGGGTGTTGTTCGCTGGAACTGTCAACCAGCAGACCCTGGAGGAGGCTGCCGAATTGATGGTCTATGTCAGCACGAGGACTCCTAAGTGTCATGAAGAGTATCTTTACGTGCTTGATGCTTCAATTGAGGTGACTTCATCAGGAAGCGATGAGCTTTTTTCCTTGATCAACACGAGCGGGTACCGTGTTTACGATACTGCCGGAGCGCTTGAGCTTTTGAGTGACTTTCGAAAGATCTATGTTGGCGAGTACGAGAGGGCAATAGGATCCTAGATCGCGTGTGGTTGCCTGCCAAGCAGCTAGAGTCAACTGCAGCAACCGCGATGGCTTGAAAACCTCGCGCTGGCTCAAGCAAGCCGAGGTGCTCGTTTACGATGCCGACGGCTGCATTCTCAGCAAGTCCATCAGTGGCTTTACATCGCGGGATCAAGTTGGTGACATGGTTGGAGGACAGATGTACCTGCATTGGCTGAAGCAGCTGCCCACGTCTGATGGCGAGTATCCGTCTGCGAGGTGCCCTTCCTGTGGTAGTACAGGGCTGAGTTTTAAGTACTTTGGCCCTGCCTCCGGAGAGTACGGCTGGAAGGTTGTATGGTGCGAGACGTGTTGGTCAGGCATCAACGTGTCGCGCATCAAGCTTCCAGGCTCGCAATCCATAGTTAGGTCAGAAGATGGCTGTAAGGATTTTGAGGCCACGCTTAAGCGTATTCGCTTGGTGTTGGACTGACTATGAATCCTTGGTGGCCCAGGTTCGGACTCGGCCTTCTTTTCATGCAGGAAGTCGAAGAAGGCAAAAGCCGCTGACGGCATGCAATTGCGACTAAAGGCCCTGCTACCCATAAGGGCTGTGATAGGGAAGGCGCAGAACGAGGAAACCGAGGCGTGGTCATACTCGGTATCCATGCTAGAGAGCAGGGAGAACTGGAGCCTCAGGGAAAATGAGATTGTTTCAACTGGGCTTTATATGAACAGGCAGGATTTTTACGATGGTTCCTCAGTAAAAATCTTGTCGGATCCGGAAACAGGCGAGGGCACTCTCGCCGATCCGACGGAGTGACGACCGTACTCAGGGCAGGTCGCATTGCATCTTGCCGTCTACGTAGTACGGCTTGGGCACGTTTGGATTGTCGCTGGTCTTTTCGAACACTACTTCGAAAGAGTCCACCTTCGGCGTGCCGTTGCGGTCCGTGCAGGCTTCCTGCAGTTTCTTCTTGACGGAGGCGATACCTGCGTCCCGATTGGCACCGTCGGCGCTGTTGGTCAGGTTTGCCACCTCAGCGAAGGCGAGGGAACTCATGCCCAGCAGGCATGCGACAAGCATGGCGGTGTGCAGCTTCTTCATTGCGGCTCCTTTGCAGTGTCCATCAGGTTCCTTCGAATAATTCGAGCGGAACGATCAAAACGTCGGGCGGTACGCCGTCGACGCCCAGGTAGCATAGGGAACCTTGGTTAAGGCTCCGTCGGCAAGAGGTCGGGCGCGTGGACCGCATTCCTGCTGGCCGGCATGCTCCGCCCGCGGCCTGCCTGCCGGCCGTCTTGACGCCATCTTGGCATCGTCCGAGGATACTTCCAGGCGTGTCCAGCTGGAGACCGGTCATGAGCGGCGCATCCCAGAAAACCTCCTCGTCCCCGCACGTGCTGCGGTTTGAAACGCTGTCGCTGGATCCCGGTGAACTGGCCGTGGTGATCGAGCTGGAGCAGCCACCTTCGGCCAACTGGGTCAAGGCCCTGGAGCGCGAGCTCGGGCAGAGCGACGGGCTTGAAGACGCGTTCGCGCGATGCGACGGGCGCTTTGTCTACATCGTGGGGCTGGAGCCCGGCCTGCGTGGCACGCTGCAGCGGGTCAGCCGGGTGCTGCAGGCCGTGCAGGGCGGGGGTTCCCCCAGGAAATCCGAGCAGGTCAGCACCCACGCCGTGCACGCGTGAGCCACTGCGCGGGCGTCAGGGGCTGCCGGGACGCTCCCGGCGGCGGCGCTCGTACAGTTTCATGTCGGCACGGTTGATGGTGTCCGCCACGGTCTCGCCAGAGCGGTTGATCGCGCAGCCCCCGGAGAACCGCACCGGTGCCAGGTGCGCCCGCTGCTGATACTCGGCTTCCAGGGCCTGCAGCCTGCCCAGCGTTGCTCCCGGCACGAACACCAGGAACTCATCGCCGCCCAGGCGGACCACCACCTCGTCCTGCTGCAGCGGCGCGGACAGGAAGGCCACGAACTCGACCAGCACCGCGTCGCCATGGGCGTGGCCCCGGGTGTCGTTGATCTCCTTGAAGTGGTCCAGGTCGAAGACCAGGCAGCCCCAGGCGTCGAGCTGCTTGCTGGCAAGTTCGGCCAGGTAGCGGCGATTGAACGACCGGGTGAGCGGATCGCGGATGGCCATCTCCAGCAGCTGCCGCTCCTGCAGGTGCTGGGTGGTGATGTCCTGGGCGTGGCCGAGGACGTAGGGCGGGTCGGCCTCGGTATCCAGCACGTTGTGATAGGCCCAGTAGCGGCGTGAGCCGTCTTCGGCGACCAGCTCCATCAGGCCCGAATCGCTCTGGTTCTCGACGATGCGCTTCAGGTAATACTGCAGGTACTCCAGCCGCTCCAGCGGCATGATCTCGGCCAGCGTGCGACCGATCAGCTCCGCTTCGGGACGCCCCAGCGACAGCGAGGCGGCCGGGTTGACCGAGGTGATCGTGCCGTCGAGGGTGTGCGTGCAGATCAGCCCCAGGCTGTGCTGGAACAGGCGCCGGTAACGGGCTTCGCTGTGGGCCAGCGCGTCGGTGGCCGTGCGCTGTTCGGTGACGTCCTGGATCGCACCCACCAGCCGCGGGCCGGTAGCGTCCTCCACGCGCTGGCCGACGATGTGCACCCAGGTGCGATCGCCCGTGGCCTTGAGCGCGCGCACGGTCAGGTCGATCGGGGTGCCGTCGGCGGCGCAGGCGGCGATGGCGTCCTGGAGCTGCTCGCGGCTGCTGTCCGGGTAGAACGACAGCGCTGCGGCCAGGTTGGGGTCGAAGTCTTCGGCTACGCCGTGGATCAGGCGCGTTTCGCGGGTCCAGTCCAGGGTATTGCCGTCCAGGTCGAGCTCCCAGCCGCCGACTTTGGCCAGGGTGTTGGTGCGCTCCAGGAATGCTTGGCTGCGCTGCAGCTGGCGATGCAGGCGGTTGCTCTCGGCGATGCGGTTGAGCAGGCTGGCGCGTTGTTCCATGCCGATGGCCGCCACCCGTGCCAGCCACGCCAGCGCTTCGCGCTGGGCGGCGGTTGCGTGGCCGGGTTCGGGGTTGAGCAGGCACAACGTGCCGATCCGGCTGCCGCCTTCCAGCCGGATAGGCGCGCCCAGGTAGTGGCGGACGTAAGGTGGGCCTTGCACGATGGGGTTGTCGGAGAAGCGCGGATCTTCGCGCGCGTCTTGCACCTCCAGCACCATGTCGGACTGGATGGCCCAGGTGCAGAACGAAATGTCGCGGGCGGTCTCCGACGCCGCCTCCAGCCCGATGTGCGCCTTGAACCATTGGCGCTCGCCATCGATGAGCGAAATCATCGCCACCGGCATGCCGGTCATGGCGTAAGCAGCGTGGGTCAGGGCGTCAAAGAACGGCTCGGGGTCCGAATCCAGGATCCGCAGGGAATCCAGTGCTGCCTGGCGTGCGCTCTCGGTCATCCGGTGCCTCCACAGCGTGTTTCGACACGACCCTCCGTCGTGCCTGCGGCCATCCTAGGCAGCTGCGATGCAGCAGTTGGTGAAAGCAGGTGATACGCGACATTAACGTAATGTTATAGTGTCACATCACCAGCCAGCTCCCCGCCATGAAGAACCACGCCCTAGTTGCCGCCGTCGCTGCCGTCCTGTTTGCCCCCGACTCCCGCGCCCAGTCGTCCGATTCCGCCCTTACCCTTGGCAAGGTCGACGTGCACCAGCACACCGAGGGCCAGCTCACCGCACACCAGGTGCTGACCTCGGTGGACGTGCTCGGCGCCGACCAGATCGAAGACAAGAACGTGTCGCACAGCTGGGAACTGCTCGGGCAGATGCCCGGCATCCAGTTGACCGAGACCCGGCAGGGCGCGGAGTCCGGCAAGGTCAGCTTCCGGGCGTTCAACGGCGAGGGCTATCTCAATGCGATCAAGACCCTGATCGATGGCATCCCCAGCAACGTCAACAGCGGCAACCAGCGCTTCATCGACATGCTGTTCCCGCTGGAAATCAGCTACATCGAAGTGGTGCGCGGCACCAACGACCCGCGCTACGGCCTGCACAACATCGGCGGCAACGTGAACTTCGGTACCCGCCAGGGCGGGAACTACACCGATGGCCGGTTCGCCTACGGCAGCTACAACACCCGTGACGCGCAGCTGGCCATCGGCCGCGAAAGCGACGGCGTTGCCCAGAACTACTTCGTCGGCACGCAGGCGTCGGACGGTTACCGCGACCATGACACCTCGCGGAAATACGCAGTGGGTGGGAAATGGTTCTACGGCACCCTGGATGACGGCATGCGCATCGGCCTCACCGCGCGCGCCTACCACCACGAGGCCGACGAACCGGGCTTCATGACCGCTGAAGAACTGCGCACCGACCGCCGTGGCTCACAGCTGCGCAACGCCAACGACGGCGACGACCGCGACATGCGCCAGATCGGCGTGCACATGGACCTGAAGCTGGCCGACAACCTGTTCCTGGGCAGCAAGCTTTACTACAACCGCTACGAAGACGACCGACGGGTGACCTTCAGCGACCTGCCCATCGGCAATGCCCCGCGCCAGCGCCGGGTGTGGGATGAGAAGCAGACCGGCATGCTGGCCACGCTGACCTGGCAACCGGCCAGCACGCTGACACTGGAAGGTGGCCTCAATGTGGAACGGCAGGACAACGGCTACCTCCGCGAGCGGTTCGCCTATGCCGAGCCGACCGATTTCTCGGCGCCGCCGGCGCGCGTGCAGAACGATGACCGCCACACCTTCGACAACTACGGCGCCTATGTGCAGGCGATTTACCAGCCCGTCGAGGCACTGAAGATCGTGCCGGCCTACCGCGTCGATCGCTTCGACGGGAATACGCGGTTGCCCGGCGGCGTCACCGGCCCGCTGCAGCGTTACGGCAGCATCGGGCAACCCAAGCTCAGCGTGGTGTACGCCTTCACCGACAGCACCAATGTGTATGCCAACTGGGGCCGCACGTTCCAGGTGCTGACCGGCTCGACCGCGCCGGCGTACCTCACGCCGGGGCAGGGGCCGATGCACCCGTCCACCAATACCGGGATGGAGCTGGGCATGAAGTTCAGCCCATTCGCCGGTGGGCAGGCGCGCATCGCCGTGTGGCAGCAGGATGCGGCCAATGAGATTTCCAACATGCCGGCGACGGGAACCACCGTCACACTCGGCAAGACCCGGCGGCGCGGCGTGGATGCGCAGGTCAGCGCGCAGCTGGGCGACAAGTGGACGGCGTGGGCCTCGCACGCCTACCAGGAGGCGAAGATCGAGCGCGACTTCCGTGACGCGAGCCTCTCGCTGGAAGGACGCGAGGTGGCCGCTACGCCGCGTTACATCAGCAACATCGGGCTGGACTACCAGGCCACCGAGGCCCTGCAGCTGGGGTTGCAGGGCAGGGCGCAGGGCGACTACTACCTGGAAGAGCGCAACGTGGCCGGCAAGTACGGTGGCTTCGCGGTGCTGGACCTGAGCGCCCGCTACCAGTTCAATCCTCGCTGGAGTGTGGACGTGCAGGTGAAGAACGCAACCGACCGCCAGTACGAATACGCGTGGTACGACAGCTTCTTCTGGGAACAACCGCAGCCGATGTTTTCACCGGCTGCGGGGCGTGGATTTTACCTCGGTCTGAACATGAAGCTTTGATTACGTGAAGTAGTCTGGGTCGCATGTGGCAGGCATTCCGAGGGACACGCATGGCGTGTCGCTACGCAAGCCACCCCGAGCATCCGCACGTAGCGACACGCCATGCGTGTCCCTCGGAACCTGAGCATCCGCACGTAGCGACACGCCATGCGTGTCCCACGGAACCCAAGCCACTCCGAGCATCCGCACGTAGCGACACGCCATGCGTGTCCCGCGGAACCCATACCGAAACCAGGACGCGCCAAGCGCGCCCCAGCCATCATCAGAACCGCGCGGTGGCCCCTACGAAGAAGGTGCGCGCACCGCCGTCGTAGTTGTTCCCTTCATCGATGGTCGACACATCGCCGGCATTCAACACGCCTGCGCGCAGGGTCAGGTTCTCGTTGACGTCGAACCCGGTCACCAGGTCCCACGTCGTGTACGCCTTGGCGAAGGTGGCGCTGGTGCTGGAGACCAGCTGCTCGCCGATGTGCTGCGCGCTCAGGTTGAGCGACCAGGCCTCGGTCACCTGCCAGTCCAGCGAGGTGTTGGCGGTGATCTTCGGCACCACCAGCAGGTTCGCCCCGGTGGTGCGGTTCTTCGATTCCAGCATGCGCGTGGCGTTGGTGGTCCAGCTCAGGCGCTCGTGCAGGGGCACGGTGACGCTGGCCTCCACGCCGCGGGTGCGCGCCTCCTGGATGTTCTGCGCCACCGTCCACCAGAACCCGTTGACGAAGCTGCTGTCGTAGCCGGGCAGGTCGCGTAGCGGCACCTGTTCGATCTTGTCGTCGAAATCGGTGAGGAAGTAAGTCGCCGAGGCCGACCAACCGCTGCGGTCGAAGCCGACGCCCAGCTCGTAGTTGGTGCTGGTTTCCGGCTCGAGGTTGGGATTGCCGGCCATGTAGCAGCCGGTGGTGCCATCGGCACTGACCGAGCGGTTGGTCCAGCCTTCCACGGTGAGGCTGCGGCAGCCGTTGCCGCCGGACTGGGTGGCGGCACCCGCGCTGCCCTGCTTCAGGTTCGGCGCACGGAAGCCCTGCGATACGCCACCGCGCACGGTCCAGTCATCGGACGGGTGCCACACGCCGTAGAGGCGCGGGCTCAGGTTGTCGTCGTAGTTCTCGGTGTTGTCCCAACGCAGGCCCAGGGTCAGCGTGAAGCGCTCATGCAGGGTGATGTGGTCTTCGGCGAACAGTGCCCAGGAATCGGCCTCGTTGGTCGGGCTGATCCGGCCGCTGCCGCTCCAGGTTACCGGCACGGTGCCGATGGTGTCGGTGTTCTGCAGCTCCTCGCGCTTCCACTGGCCACCCACGTTCAAGCGGTGCTCGAAGCCCAGGTGGAAGCCAGTGGCGAAGGCGGTATCGAACACGGTTTCCTTGGCGTGGTTGCCCACCTGGCTGCCCTTGTCCTCGTAATCGTTCTGGGTCAGGGTGGACTTGGAGGTGCTGGCATCGCCGTAGCGGCCGTCGTGGGTGACCACGTAGCCGGTGTGCACCAGCTTTGACAGGCCCCATGCGCCGACATCGCCACCACCGCGGTTGCGCTGCGTGCCATGGGTGGCCTCGACGCCCAGCGTGTGGTCGCCGTTGATGGCCCAGTTGAGCAGCGCGTTCGCATTCTCGGCCTTGGTACCCGGGGTCTGGCCGCGGCCACGGTCGGATTCGCGATCGGTGACGTTGGCACCGACGCGCAGGCCCAGGCTGTCGGTGAGCGGGCCGCTGAACAGCCCGCCCATCTGGGTGGTGTTGCCACGCGTGGACGAGTCCGGCTTGCTGTAGTTGTAGGTCACCGAGCCGCCCCATTCGGGGGCGATTTTGCGGGTGATGATGTTGATCACGCCGCCCATGGCGTCGGAGCCGTACAGGGACGACATCGGGCCACGCACCACTTCGATGCGTTCGATCATGTCCGGCGACAGCCAGTTCAGATCCTGCGGGCCCAGGTCATCGCGGTAGTTCACGCCGGACGAATTGCCCTGGCGGCGACCATCGATGAGGATCAGCGTGTACTGCTCCGGCAGCCCACGCAGGCGGATTTTCGACTGCGCGCCGGAGAGGGCGTAGCCACCGGTCACGCCGGGCACGGTGCTGAGCAGCTGGCCGATGCTGGAGACCGGCTTGCGCTCGATGTCCTGGCGGGTGATCACGCTGATGCTGGCCGGCGCGTCCTTGATCCATTGCTGGGCGCCGGTGGCGGTGACTACTACGGTGTCGAAGTCCTTGGCGTCGGCGGCGGCTTCGCCGTTGGCGTGGGCCTGTGCGGACAGGGCCAAGGCGATGGCCGCAGTCAGTGCGGCCAGGGAATGGGCAGGCGTGGGGGGTGCAACGCGCATCGAGCAAACTCCTGGAAAAGAGGGTCCGCTGGCGATGGCTGGGACGTCCGTGTGGTGATTCTGAAATCGTTCACAATGTTATCACGAATCATTCGCATGTGACACATTCGGACACGTTTGCGGGTAGCGCCGGCCGTTGGCCGGCCTGCAGGGGATGTGTATCGGGCGATGAAGGTCCGCGAGGGCCGGCCAACGGCCGGCGCTACCGCGATTGATGACGACCTCACCAGTCGGTGGGGGCGTAATCCTTGAGGAACTGGCCCCACACGTGGTTGCCGGTGTTCGCGCCGTGGATGATCGGGTCGACGATGCGCGCGGCACCGTCGACGATGTCCAGCGGCGGGTGGAAGCGCTCTTCGGCGACCTTGCGCGCGGCGATCTCCGCCGGATCTTCGTCGGTCACCCAGCCGGTATCCACGGAATTCATGTGGATGCCGTCGTTCTGGTAATCGGCCGCCGAGGTGCGCGTCATCATGTTCAACGCGGCCTTGGCCATGTTGGTGTGCGGGTGGCGGGTGGTCTTGAAGTTGCGGTAGAACTGCCCCTCCATCGCCGACACATTCACGATGTGTTTGTCGCGCTCGGGCGTGCGCAGCATCAGCGGCTTCAACCGCGCATTGATGATGAAAGGTGCGATGGCGTTGACCAGCTGCGTCTCCAGCAGCTCCACCGACGGCACTTCGGCCATCAGCAGGCGCCAGGAGTTGCGTCCACGCAGGTCCACCTGCTGCAGGTCCTGGTCCAGCCGGCCTTCCGGGAACAGGTGCTGCTGGCCCAGCAGCTCATCGGCCAGCAACGGCACCTGCGACAGTTCGGCGGCGCGGGTAAGGCCATCAGCGCCGACCAAGCCGTCCTGCAGCGCCGGTACCGCGGCGTCCGAACCCAGCGCCAGCATCTCCGGGCTGCGCAGGCCTTCGTACTGGCCCACCAGCTTGCGGATCGTCTCCGGCACCTCGTGCAGCGCGGCGGTTTCGCCGGCCATCATGTGCGCATAGAACTGCGGCGGGCGGCGCACGGTCTGGCAGGCATTGTTGATGATGAAATCCAGCCGCGTGCGCGTGGCCAGCAGCTCATTGCAGAACGCTTCCACGCTGGGCGTGTGGCGCAGGTCCAGCCCGTACACCTGCAGGCGGTGGCCCCATTCGGCGAAGTCCGGCTCTTCGGCATAGCGGGCCGCCGAATCGCGCGGGAAGCGCGTGGTCACGATCAACTCGGCGCCGGCGCGCAGCAGCTTCAGGCCGGCCTGGTAGCCGATCTTGACCCGGCCACCGGTCAGCAGCGCCACGCGGCCACGCAGGTCGGCGGTTTCAGTGCGCTTGAAGAAGTTCAGATCGGCACACGCGGTGCACATCTGGTCGTAGAAATGGTGCAGCAGGGTGAACTTCTGCTTGCACACATAGCAGTGCCGCACCTCTTCCGAATGCACCGGTTCGGGCGTGGCAGCGTCGCCCTCGCCGTTGCGCGCATCGTGCAGGCCGGCGGCATGCGGCGGGAAGTAGTTCGGGGTGCTGAATACCGGCTTGCGGCGCAGGGTGCGGATGCCGGTCTGGTCCAGCAGCGCCTCGGCCTTGCGCACTTTCTCCTGCTGCAGCCGTACCTTGGCCTGCTGCTTCAGCTTCTGCCGGCGTTCCTTCGGCTCAGGGTGGTAGACCCTGGCAACGACCTGGTGGAAACGCACGCGCTCGTCTTCCGGCAGCGTGTCCAGCATGGCGCGGTCGGCCTCGATCGCCTCCAGCAGGTCCAGCGCGGCGCGCAGGCGGTCGGTCAGGGGCAGCTCGTCCTGGGGCAGGGCGTCGGCGGGAGCAGAAGCGATGGCGTTCACGTTGGATCCGGAGGTAACGGCGGGAGGGCGGTCGGCAGTGCCGTCAACCGCAAGAGAGCGGCCCCTGCCGTTGCAGGGCAGGGGCGCTCGGAGGGCCGCTATTCTCCCCGATCCGGGGGTTTCGTGCAGGAGCCGGCTGAACCGCCGGGTTATTCCGCGTCTTCGCCGCCCCGGGCGGCGGTCGGATCGTGCGCGTCCTTGGCCGCCTTGGCCTCGTCCTGCAGGTGCTGGCGCACCTTCCTCGCCTGGTCGGCAGTGACCGCACCGGCCTGGTTGCCGAAGTCCTGGCGGATGAACGTGGCCAGCTGGGCGATCTCCTTGTCCGACAGGCGTTCGGCGAAGCCGGGCATGCCCAGGTTGGAGGGACGCTGCGCGGTGGAGGGCAGTTCGCTGCCGGCCAGCAGCAGGCGGATCACCGAGGTGGGGTCGTCGGCCAGCACCGTGGGGTTGCCCGCGATGGCCGGGAACACGTCCGTGTAGCCCTTGGCATCGGTGCGATGGCAGGCCGCGCAGTTGTCGACGAACAGTTCGGCGCCGCGGCTGTCGTTGATGCCGGTCTGCAGTTTGCGCGCCGTGGCATCGCTGGCGGTGTACGTGGAAGGATCATGCGGGCTGGCCGGCAGCTGCTTCAGATACACCGCGATCGCCTTCAGGTCCTCGTCGGTGAGCTTCTGCGTGCTGTGGGTGACCACGTCGGCCATCGGCGTGCCCACCACCGCGCTGTGCGCGTTGCGGGCGGTGCGCAGGGTGTCCACGATGTCCTGCTCCGACCAGCGGCCCAGTCCGTCGGCCGCGTTGCCGCGCAGGTTGACCGCGTTCCAGCCGTCAATCACCTGGCCGCCGGACAGGTACGCCGGGCTGGATTCGTCCAGCGCCTTCTCCTGCAGGGCGAGGCCGCGCGGGGTGTGGCAGCTGCCGCAGTGGCCGAGGCCCTGCACCAGATAGGCGCCGCGTGCCAGCTGCGGATCGCTGTACTTGCCGGGATCGAACGCCACCGCGTCCGCCTCGGGCGCGAAGGTCTTGCGCCAGATCGCCAGCGGCCAGCGCATCGACAGCGGCCAGGTGATATCCACGGCCCGGTTGTCCTGCCGCACCGGTGCGATGTCGCCGTGCAGGAAGTACGCATGCAGGGCGCGCACGTCGTCGTCGCTGATCCGCGCGTAGGACGGGTAGGGCATCGCCGGGTACAGCGTGCGGCCGTCAGGCGCGATGCCGTGGCGGACCGCACGGTCGAAGTCATCCAGCGAATATGCGCCGATCCCGGTGTCCTTGTCCGGGGTGATGTTGGTGCTGTAGATGTTGCCGAGCGGCGATGCCACCGGCAGCCCACCGGCGAACGGCTTGCCGCCCGGCTTGGTATGGCAGGCGGTGCAGTCGCCGGCCGCCGCCAGGTAACGGCCGCGTTCGATCAGCGCCGCATCGGCCGCGGGCCCACCGGCCAGCACGCGGGTTCTGGTGGGAATGAAGGCATAGGCCAGGGCCGCAAGCAGGACCACCAGGCCGATGACCACGATCCAGAGAAGAAGCTTTTTCATGCGCGCCTCCTCAAGCCTGGACCAGGGGGCCCGGATCGGGCAGGTACTTCTCGCGGATGGCCTTGGCCGCCCAGTACGCCAGCCCGCCGACCAGCCCGGTCGGGTTGTAGCCGTTGTTCTGCGGGAAGGCGTTGGCGCCGATCACGAACACATTCGACACGTCCCAGCTCTGCAGGTAGCGGTTCAGCGCCGAGGTCTTCGGGTCCGCGCCCATGATCGCGCCGCCGCAGGTGTGCGTGCTCTGGTACTTGGTGATGTTGTAGTGCTCCCCATCCTTCTTGGCGTCGCCGCTCATCGACAGCGGATTGAGCGTGCGGCTCATCTGCATGGCCTGGTCGACGAAGAACTGCGAGGCCTTGATCTCGTTCGGGTGCCAGTCGAAGGTCATGCGCAGCAGCGGGCGGCCGAAGGAGTCCTTGTAGTTGGGGTCCAGGCTCAGGTAGTGCTGGCGATAGGACATGCACGCACCCTGCACCTCGTAATAGAAGTTGTGGCGGAAGTTGTCGGCCGCCGCCTTTTTCCATGCCGCGCCCCAGCTCGGGGTGCCCGAGGGTACGTTGATGCCGCGCACCGGGCCGGCGCCGGGCTGCCGCGCCCACACCAGGCCGCCGCCGACGAAGCCGGCCTTGGCGTTGTCCAGCTGGTTGCCGTTGAGGTCGTCCATGGTGGTGCCGGCGCCACCGATGCCGATGAAGCCGTTGGCCTGCACGTCCTTGTCGAAGAACAGCACCACCCGGTTGAGGTTCTGGTAGGAGTAATTGCGGCCGACGGTGCCGGTGTTGGTCTGCGGGTCGTAGGCTTCGCCGATGCCGGAGACCAGCATCAGGTGCACGTTGTACAGCTGGAACGCGCACAGCAGCACCATGTCCGCTGGCTGCTCCACTTCACGGCCCTGTGCATCCAGGTAGGTCACCCCGGTGGCCTTGCTGTTGCTGCTGTCCAGGTTCACCTTGAGCACCTGCGAATGGGTGCGCAGTTCGAACTTCGGCCGCTGGCGCAGCACCGGCAGGATGCAGGCGTTCGGGCTGGCCTTGGAGTAGTTCAGGCAGCCGTAGTCGCTGCAGAAACCGCAGGCGTTGCACGGCCCGAGTTGGCAGCCATAAGGGTTCACATACGGCCCCGAGGCGTTGGACGCCGGAATCGGGTAGGGGTGCCAGCCCATTTCCTTGGCTGCCTTGTAGAACAGCTCGCCGCCGAGATAGTTCGGATTGGGTCCCAGCGGGTACTCGCGCGAACGCGAGCCCTCGAACGGGTTGCCACCTTCCTGCACCACGCCGTTGATCACGCCGGCCTTGCCGGACGTGCCGCACACCAGCTCGAACATGTTCAGGTGCGGCTCCAGCTCGGCATAGGTCACCGGGAAATCCTGGATGGTCATGTCCGCGGGAATGAATGCCTTGCCGTAGCGCTGCTCCACATTCGTGCGCAGCTGCAGGTCTTCCGGCAACGGCCGGAAATGCGCGCCCGACCAGTGGCTGCCCGCGCCGCCCACGCCGGTGCCGGGCTTGAACGAGCCCATCTGGCGATAGGGCACGGCGGTGTCGGCGATCGAATGCCGGATCGTCACCGTTTCCTGGTTGAGGCTCTGCAGGTACTTACGGTGCACCGAGCCTTCCAGCTCGTCCACCACCTTCGGGTAGGCGAAGTCAGGCTGGGTGTCGCGGTCGCCGCCGCGTTCCAGCGCCACCACGTGCAGGCCGGCGTCGGTGAGTTCCTTGGCCAGGATCGCGCCGGTCCAGCCCATGCCGACGATGACTGCATCGACTTTTGGTTTCGTGATTGCCATCGGTCAGCCCCTCCGCCCGGACAGGTCCACCGGCGGCAGGGGGTAGCCCTTGTCACGCACACCGATCCAGTCGATATAGTCCGCGCGCATGCCCGGGTAGCCAATCATCTTCCAGGCACCCATGTCCTTGTTGGCGCCGTACTTGGGATCGGCGAAATAACCGTTCTTCACCTCGCCCAGCAGGTTGGAGAAGAACAGCTTGCTGGAGATCGCGTCCAGTTCCAGCTTGCCGCCCTCGGCTGCTTTCAGCAGGGTTTCCTGCTGTTCGTGGCTGAGCTGGGCGAAGGTCTTGCCGTCGAACTGGCTGCGGCAATGCGCGTCGAACGCATCGATGCCGACCTTCAGGATGTCGCGCAGGGCGAGCTTGCCCTGGTAGCCGAACTCGCTGGGCGCTTCCAGGAAGGGGCCCTGCATGTACCAGATGGCGCCGGCGGCATACGGGGTCTGCATGTGGCGGTCGAGGAACTCGGGCACGCCCGATTCCACCGCGCCCGGGCCGGTGTCGTCGGACGGGATCAGGCGGTCGCAGGCGGCGGTGATGAACGCCCACTCGGCGGCGTTGAAGAATTCGGGGCTGTAGTCCCTGGCCGGCGCTGCAGCCGCAGATCCGCCATCGGCGGTGGTGGCGCTGGGCGCGCAGCCGGGAAGCGCGGCGGCAACCGGAATCAGGGTCAGGCCCTGGAAAAAGCGGCGACGGGTCAACGTCGGCCGGCTCTGGTCCTCGTCTTTCATGGGGGTGGCTACCTGTGGGGGGTGGCTGGATGAACCGACCCATTGTGTGTAGGTGGGACGCTTTCTGGAATGACAAACTGGGAAAGGCGCTGTTGCCTGAAAGGAAAGAATCGCCATGATCGACGACCTGGGCGAACTCCGTACCTTCGACCGCATCGTGTTTGGCGGCAGTCTTTCCGCGGCCGCGCGTGAGCTGGGTGTATCGCTGGCGGTGGTCAGCAAGCGGCTGAGCGCGCTGGAGGCACGGCTGCAGGTGCGGTTGCTCAACCGCAGTACGCGGCGTGCGTCGTTGACCGACGATGGCCTGTTGTTCCATGAACATTGCCGGCGCGTGCTCGATGCGGTGGAAGCGGCCGAATCGGCGCTTGAAGAGCGCCACTCGGCGGTAGCCGGCGTGCTCAAGCTCACCGCGCCCAACGGATTCGGGCGGCGGCACATCGTGCCGGCGGTGCGCAGTTTCCAGCTGGAGCATCCGGGTGTCAGGGTCCACCTTTCGTTGCGTGACGAGCTGGTTGACCTGGTCGGGGAGGGCGTTGAGCTGGCCATCCGTTACGGCGCACTGGATGATTCGCGGCTGATGGCCCGTCAGCTGGCCCCAAATCGTCGGATCCTGTGCGCCTCGCCGGAGTATCTGCGCAGGCGTGGGGTGCCGACCTGCATCGAGGACCTGCGCGGACATGACTGCATTGCCTCGGGAAATCCGCCGGTGTCGCAGTGGCTGTTCGCCAGCCCCGACGGCGTCCTGGCCATGTCCATCGAAGCATCTACCGTCTGCGACGACGGCGAGGCCGCGCAGCTGATGGCGCTGCAGGGCGCCGGGATCGCGCGCAAGTCGATCTGGGACGTGGCCGACGACCTGGAGGCAGGCCATCTGGTCGAGGTGCTCCCGCATTTTGCCTTGGCCACCTCTCCGCTCAGTGCGGTGCACGGGTCGGGCAAGCAGGTGGCGCCACGGGTCCGGGTGTTCCTGGACCACCTGCTCGCGCACCTGCGTTCCTCGGTGGCCTGGCGTTACGCCACGCTTCCGGGCACGGACGTGCACCCCGCATAGCCCTTGCTCAGGCAGGGGCATCCGCGACCGTCAGCGCCGGCTTCTGCCAGGTGCGGTCCAGCACCGCCTTGGCCGGACTGTAGTTGCGAAGAATCAGGTAGAACGGTCCCGCCGGGGCTGGCAGCCAGTTGGATTCCTTGCCCTCACCCGGCGAGGCAGCCTGGATGTACAGCGTCAGACCACCGTCCGCGTCGCGCTTGAGCTTGGGCAGCATGGCCGAGTTGATCAGGTAGCGGTCCAGCGGGTTGTCCACCAGCAGCTTGCTCTTGCCGTCGTACAGCGTGACCGACCAGAAGGCGTTGGTGGGCGGCAGCTGGTCCTTGGCAAACCGCAACACGTAGTTGTGCTGGCTGCCATCGGCTGGCGTGCCCTGCGCGTCGACGAAGTAGCTCTGGTAGTCGGCTTCGGACGCCGAATTGCCGTAGATGCCCAGCTTGGCACCGGCAAAGCGATAGAGGTAATTGTCCTTCAGCGCCGCGCGCGTGCCGAACATGTCCGCGCTGGCAACCTTGGCGGTGTTGATTTCAGTGGCAACGAAGCGCTCCAGTTCCTGGTTGGCGTCGGCGATGCCGCCCAACAGGGCTTCCCGGTCGGTGGCAGGGAGCGCCGCCTCGTCAAAGGGTTTGCCGGGCTCGACGCCGATGCCGGCGAAGCGTTGGCGAAGCGCGGTTTCGCTGTCCAGGACAGGCGCGAACTGCAGCAGGAAGTTCAGGTAAGAGAAGAAGCCCAGGCCGTTGGCCTTTTCAGCATCGTACGGCGGGAACGTCAGCGGTGCTGCCGCAGGCGGTGCCGGGGTGCCCAGGAACGCGCTGAGCGGTTGGACCTTGTACTGCGCCTGCAGCCGCTTGACGTTGTCCAGGTCCGAGGGCGCCAACAGCTGCGTGCGGAACAGCGCGTACGCCAGCTGGGTCTCGGCACGGAACACCTGGCGCACGCCCTTGGGCGTTTCACCGTTCCAGTCCGGCCCGGCGACCATGAACGCACCGGCCTTGCCCTCGGTCGCCGACCGGTTGATGTAGGCGAAATTGTAGGTGTACAGATCGATCAGCTGCACGGAGAAGTAACGCTTGGCGTCGATCGCCGGCACGCTTATCACCACCGGCTCGGCGCGCAGGTCCATCCACAGGAAGGAATAGGGCGTGTCCGAATTGGGGGTGATGATGGCCGTGTCCTTCGGGGTCGCCACCGTGGCCACGTTGCCGATTTCGTTGAAGCCGGCATGGAAGTTGGCGCCACCCCGATCCACCGCCTGCTGGTACAGGGTCTTGTAACCCTCCACGAGCGGGAAGCCCCAGATGTAGGCGTCCTTGGCGGTGGCGCGCAACGCGCTGGTGCGCGCGGCGTCGGCAGCGGCGGGCGCGGCAGGCGGGGCCGATGCGGCCGGGGTGGGCGTCGCGGCAGCCGTGTCGGGCTCGCGCTTGCCGCACGCTGCCAACGCGCACAGGGTGATCAGTGCGAAGCCGAACCGGCGGGTCAGGTGCGGAGCATGTCGAGCCGGGGTGTAGAACGTCGCCATCTGGGCAGCCTGCGTCGGGCGGAGGTGGTGATGAGCATGACGCCCGCTTCAATCACGCTCCACCGAAATAGCTGCAACCCCGGCGCGTAAAACTACTTAACTCACGATCCAGGTGCTTCACGTTGGGCTTGCTAGAGTCGACGCACTTCAAGGAGAAGCCTGGCCATGACCCTTACCGACCACCAGCTCGCCGTCCTGCGCGCGATCCACGCCACCGATCCGGTTTCAGCCGAAGACGCAACGTGGGCGGTCACCGCGGGACTGGCCGTGCAGGCCGAGGATGCGGATATCGATCTCACCCCGGCTGGCCGGCATGCGCTGGACCAAGGGCAGCCCGCGCCACCGGCAGCACCCGGCCGCGCGCTCTGAATCAGATGTTGGCCAGGCTGGCCAGCGCGAGCAGCGCCGTAGCGACCGTGACGACACTGAAGTACAGCCAGCCCAGCACCGTGAACTTGAGCGACGTGACCAGCCAGGACTCCCCATACACCCGGCGCTGCATCACCAGCAGGTAGATCGGCATCCACACCAGCACGCCGGCGATGGCCAGGCCGATCAGGATGTCGGCGCCGGGGATTCCGGCCAGCGGGGTACCCAGCATCGACAGCAGCAGGACGCCCAGCAGGCCCACGCACAGGAATGCATGGCTGTACAGCGCCACTACCAGGTGCTCCAGGTACAGGCGGCCGCTACCCACGTAGAACACCTTCAACAACAGTGCGAACAACGGCACCAGCACGAACAGCACCGACGGAACCGAAGAGAAGAACGCATTCACGGCCAGCTGCGGATTCTCGCTCACCCGCGGCAGGTTCTTGCGGATGGCAGCGGCCTTGCCGTCAAGCCAGTGGTTCACGAAGTCCGGCAGCCCGTCTATCTGCACCGGCTTGGAATGCCCACCCGTGGACGGCGGCGCCTTTGGCTTGACCGCAACCGGTGCGGTCGCGGCAACGCCCGCCGGCTGCGCTGCCAGTTCCTGGTTGCGCCGTACCGCCTGCTTCTCGACTTTCTCGATGGCGGTGTCCAGCGGCGCGCGCAGGCGCTCCGGCATGGCCTGCCGCGACTGCGCCAACGGTGCCACCAGTGCACGCCGCACCTGTTCCACTTCGGCGCTGCTGGTCGCATCCCGGAACGCGCCTGGCACTTCGGGCGGCGTGGCGGTCTGCTGGATGAAAGTGCCTCCATCCACATGCACGGCGAGCCGGGCAACGAAGAAGGTCAGCACGCTCAGGATCACGAACAGCCGCATCGGCGGCACATACCGCGCGCGATGCCCGGCCAGGTAGCTGGCCGCCAGGCGGCCGGGCAGCAGCAGCTGGCGCAGGGTGCGAAAGATGCGCCCGTCCAGGTGCCAGAACGACTCGAACACTTCCTCCACCGCATGCCCGAAGCTGCGTACCGGGCTGTGTGCCGATTGCCCACACTGGTGGCAGAAGTCGCCGTGCAGGGCAGCAGTGCAGTTCTCGCAGGCGGCAAGGGGGGACGCGGAAGCACTCATCAGGGCCGGGGCCAGGGCAGGGAAGGCGCATAACATAGCCGGGCCCCCGCCCGGCTGCCAGTGCCCGCGGCAGGCTGGAACGCGGCCTCAGGCCTGGTCGTCGATGGGTGCCTCCGGGCCATTGGTCATCACCGAGCGGATGCCGATTTCGCGGGCGCTGGGGGAGGTGTAGGTCTCGCTGGTGCCGATGGTTTCACCGTTGGCGGAAAGCAGGTTGAACATCGGCTGGCCGTTGGCGGCGGACGTCCGCTGGTAACGGTCGTCGTAGGGTGAGTTGGCGCGGACCGAGCCAATGCCGGACAGCGCGCTGTGCCTGGCGGTGTAACGCTCGCTGCGCAGGATCACTTCGTTGTTGCCGGCCTTCAATACAAAGTGGTACTGCGAGCCGGACTGGGTCAGGACATATCGAGCGGCCACGGAAACTCCTTCAGGCGTGCCGGGGAGGGTTGCTTGAATGTCTGTTGGGCTCCGGCAGGTGTCTATCCTCAATCCGACCGCGCCGTGCATTCTTCACTGGCGGGGGGCAAGTAGAAGTACTGACGCGCCGCCCGGCCTGCCTCCGCGATCCTCTGCATGGACATGTAGGCCTTGAGATCGGCATCCACCGGAGCTGACCCGTGTACCTTGCTGCCACCACCCGCCCCCTGGACCCGCTACCGCTGCAGAGCTGGCTGGTGACACTCACCGAGCCGGTGGTCACCATCATCGCGTTGCTGGCCCTGATCCTGATCACACTGGCGACGACCAAGGCGTTCGCGAAGATGATGCTGTTGATGGTGCGCGGTGGCAGCCATCCCGAGCGCAGGGCTTTGTGGCTCGAATATGGCCGCTGGCTGGTGGCCGGCCTTACCCTGCAGCTGGCCGGGGATATCGTGGAATCGGCCATTTACACCACGTGGGACTCGATCGGCCAGCTCGCCGCCATCGCGGTGGTGCGGACGTTCCTGAATTATTTCCTGGAACGCGACATCGAAGAGGTCCGCGAGCGCCAGCACGGCGACATTCCGTGATTTTCGCGCTACGTTCGCAGCACCCTGCACGCGGACTCCACGTCCCGATCCCTAGAGTCGGTCCGACCCCGTTCCGGTGCGACACGTGAACCTGCAGACCCGCATTCCCCAGCCTTTGCCCCGCCGTCCGAATCCCGACACCTGTCAGTTCGAACTGCTTGACGTGGACGCCCTGCAGGACCCGTGCAGCGGACGCATCGTGCATCTGTACGCAATGGTCGCCCGCTGCCTGTCGTGCGAGTCGGTGTTCAAGGCGCACGAAGGGCAGGGGTTCGTCAGCACCTCGGTCGCCCGCGTGCTGCGCTGCCCCACCGGGTGCGGCGAACAGGCCCTTAGGGGCGCGGTGCTGCGTCAGTGGAGCGCGCCGCCGCCGGTAACGTCGCCGGCGCCGGTGCCGCTGGCCTGCCCAGCGTAACGACCGCGTCGACGATCTGCTCCGGAGTGAAGTCGCAGTGGCCCGTGCCGGTAGCCGGCAAGGTGGTGAGCTGCGCGGCAGCGCCCGCCTTGGCGACCAACGCCGGATACACCGCCTCGAAGCGCGGCGTCACCGAGGGATCCTCGCGGTTGTACTGAAGCAGCAGCGGCCGGCGGAGGGCGCCGGTCAGTGCCAGGTCGCGGTCCAGCCTGGCGTGTGCCGCTGGGTCTGCCGCCACCCTTCGCACGCCGGCGTTGAACGCCTTGTCGTCGCCAAACCCCGCGTACGCCGTTTCATGATTTCCTGCCGGCATGCCTCCGGCGCGTTTGAGCAGTTGCTGGAACACCAGCGCATGCAGGCTGAGCGTGCCTGAAAGCTCGTCCGGCGTCACTTCCAGCCGCCTCGCCAGCACTCCTGCGGCCTTCGGGTTGCCCTTCACGGCAGCGTCGATCGCGGCAAACAACTCACCCTGTGGGAGTGTCACCGCGTCCGCCGACGCCAGGCCTGCGACGGGCAAGCCCCTGGCGTTCGGGAAGAAGTACTCGAAGGCCAGCAGCGAGGTCAGCATTTCCGCCGCCAGTACGCTGCCCGGCAGGTTCGCCCCGCACAGGGATGCTCCACCGGCATAGTGCGCGGGCAGCCGCTCAAGCGTGGCGATGGCCACCGCGCCGCCCATCGAAAACCCCATGATCCAGGTGTGGCGGGTGTCCGGATGCTCGCGCAGGAACTGCGCACGCAGCCGCTCCAGATCGTCGATGGCATCCTTCACCGCCCAGCCTTGGCTGCGGTAACCGCTCTGCGCCACCGCATAGCCGGCCTTGCCCAGCGCTTCGGTCCAGGGATTGGCCGGCCAGGGATCTGGTCGCGGCGTGCCGACCGGTTCGAAGCCATGCGCATACATCACCAGCTCGCCGTTCCAGTGCGCGGGCACGTCAATGCGCCAGGGGGCGCCCTGCAGGGTGCCCGTTTCCGTACGCGGCGGCTGGTCGGGCGTGCGCGGCCTGCTCCATGCCGGCGCCAGCAGCAGGCTGCAACACAGACCAAAGCACAGCAGGAGAGGGCGGGCATTGCGCATCCGGTGCATCCTCAATCGGTGGCTGGCGCAAGATCCACCAGCAGGGTGGGAATCAACTCGGAAACCGTCGGGTGGATCGGCACGGCCCAGCGCAGGTCATCCAGTGGCCGGTCCGCGCTCATCGTGTCGAGGATGCCGTGGATGGCCTCGTCGCCGCCAGTGCCGAGGATCGCCGCGCCCAGGATGCGGCGCGTGCCGGCATCGGCCACCACCTTCATGAAGCCCTGGGTCTCGCCTTTCTCCACGGCGCGGCCGACCTGGGTCATCGGTCGCTTGGACACCAGCAGCGGTCGCCCGCTCCGCGCCGCCTCGGTTTCCGACATGCCGGCCCGCCCCAACGGCGGGTCGATGTAGAGCGCGTAGCCGGGCACGCGCTGGCTGACCCGCCGCTCTTCGCCGTCGAGCAGGTTGGCCGCCACGATCTCGAAGTCGTTGTACGCGGTATGGGTGAAGGCGCCGCGGCCATTGCAGTCGCCCAGCGCCCAGACCCCGGGCACGGAGGTCTGCAGCTGGTCGTCCACCGTGATGTAGCCGCGTTCGTCGGTCTTGATGCCGGCCTTGTCCAGGCCCAGGTCGTCGGTGTTCGGACGCCGCCCGATGGCGATCAGCAGGTGGCTGCCAATCACCTCGGTGCTACCGGCAGCAACCGAAATGCCATCGGCGTGGGCCGCGAACCTCATGTCGCTCACCCCGGTGTGCACCGCGATGCCTTCGGCCTCCAGGATCGCGCGCACCGCCTCTGATACATCCGGATCCTCGCGGGATATCAGGCGGTCGGACCGCTCCAGAATGGTGACCTGCGCCCCGAAGCGTCGATACATCTGCGCGAATTCCAGCCCGATGTAACTCCCACCGACCACCACCAGGTGGCGGGGCAGGGTCTCCAGCGCGACCATGCTGCTGTTGGTCAGGTACGGCACCTCCGCCAGCCCGGGCATGTCCGGCACCGCTGCACGCCCGCCCACGTTGATGAAGATGCGCGGCGCGGTCAGCCGCACGCCGTCCACCACCACGGCGTCCGGGCCATCGAAGCGCGCATGGCCCCGGATCAGTTCGACGCCCGCCATTCCGCCCAGCCAGTGCTCATTGCTGCTACGCGAGTCCAGGATGACCTTGCGCGCCCGCGCGGCCACCACGCCCATGTCCACCGTGACCGGCCCGCTGGAGAAGCCGTACTCCGCGCCGCGTCGGGCCGTGTGCGCGGCGTACGCACTGGCCACCAGTGTCTTGGTCGGCTTGCAACCGGTGTTCACGCAGGTGCCGCCAACCAGATGACGCTCGATGATCGCCACCCGCATGCCCGCCTCGTGCAGGCGGCCGGCCAACGCAGGGCCGGCTTGGCCGGTGCCGATGATGATGGCATCGAAGCGGCCGTCGGCAACGGGTGTGGAGGACGGTGCATCGGAATTGGGCATGGAAGGATCCTTTGACGGGTCTTGTATGATCCCGATGGCCGCCACGGGAGGCGGTATCAGGATCACCATGGAGATGAAGCGTTGAACTATCTGGCAGTGGGTGTTGTGGTTCTGTCGATGCTGGCCGGGTGCGCTCAGGCCCCTCAATCCGCCGCCGCTGCGGCACCGCGTCCGGCGCCACTCGCGCCGACCGTTGACAAGGCCACCGCGCTGGGTGGGCAGCGCGCCGCCGGCGCGCCGTATGAGGTGGTCGGCAGCGAAGTCTGGGACGTGAAGGATCCGGTGTCCGGCCGCACCTACCAGGTGTTCGTTGCGCTTCCCGCGTCATACGTCGAGTCGCCCGGGCGCAGGTACCCGGTGCTGTATGTCACCGATGCCGACTACGCATTCCCGTTGGCGCGGCAGATCGGCCGCCGCCTCAATGTGGAGGGACCGAAGCTGCAGGAGTTCATCCTGGTCGGCTTGTCCTATGCGGTCGGCGACGACGGCGTGACCAGCCGACGCCGCGACTACACGCCCACCCGCAAGGGGCCCAGCAGCGCGCCCGCGGAGGCGGTGCACGGCGAAGCGGCGCCTTACATCACGTACCTGCGCGAGCAGGTGCTGCCGTTCGTGGCCAGCCGCTACCGTACCGACGAAAGCCAACGCCTGCTGCTGGGACACTCCTACGGCGCGCTGTTGGGCACCCAGATCCTGTTAACCGACCCGGGCCTGTTTGCCGGGTACATCCTCGGCAGCCCCTCGTACTGGTACGACAAGCATGTGATGGAGCGTTTCGAGAGGGACCATGCCAGCGCCCACGACGACCTGCCTGCGTCGGTGTACATGTATGTAGGCGAGCGGGAAACCCCGGCCTTCGGCAACGATGCCGACATGGTGGCCGACGCACGGCGGATGGACGCCGCCCTGCGTGCGCACCGCTATCCATCGCTGCGCCTGCAGCTTGACGTGCTGAATGATGAAGATCATCTCAGCGTCGCCCCGCGCGGGCTGACGAAGGGCTTGAAGTACCTGCTGGCCGCCGACGGGGCGAAGTGAGAAGGCCGGAGGCGGGATGGGAATGAACAGTTCAGCTTGAAGCGCGAAAGATTGGCACTCGGCCGCCACTCACGCAGGGATCACGCGGTGATAATGATCCCATCACCGCTGCAACGATGGATTGATGGATCGATACCGCCAGATCGTGGACCTGTCCGAGGACTGCATCAAAGAGCTGGACCTGGACGGGGTCGTAGTCGCCATCAATGACAATGGTCTGAAGCTGTTCCGGGCCACGCAGCCTGAAGACATGCTGGGCAGGGACTGGAAGGCGATGTGGCCGCCGCTCGCGCAGCCGCTGGTCGAGCAGGCGCTGGCCGCCGCGGTGCGGGGCGGCAAGGTTGAATTCGAAGCCTCCGCGCTGGATGGCAAGGGAATGCTGCGCGACTGGCGCGTGCGGGTGGCCGCACTGCGGGATGGCGGCAGCATCGTGGGCGTACTGGCGGTCAGTTCTGATGTGACCGCGCGTAATGCCGCGCTCGCCGCCGCCGATGTGCTGGGCGCCGCGTTCGACGCCAAGGCCGATGAGGCGGGTGCGTTGCTCGCCAGTGCGGCCAGTCGCGAGGCAAACCTGATCGAGACGCTGCGCAGGAGCCAGTCGCGCCTGTTGGCCACCAACCTGGCGTACCAGGAGCTGGAGGTGCGGCATTTCCAGGTCGCCCAAGGCCGTGACTTCGCGGTAGCGGCGCAGCGCGCTGCGGAGATGATCGCCGACCACGCCCAGAAGGGCGAAGCGGTGGGTCAGTTGCTGGCCGGCGTCGTCCACGATCTCAACAATTTCCTGCAGTCGGCCACCGCGGCGATCGACGTGGTCATGGCCAGTGGCGAACTGAGCCCGAAGAACGCTCGCCTTCTGGACATCGCCGAAGCCGCGCTGGAGCAGGGCGCGGAAATGTCGCAGCGGCTCATCGGGTTTGCCCGGCAACACCCGTACCGCCCTGAGCCGGTTGAGCTGGCTGCTCTGGTCAAGAAGATGCAGCCGCTGCTGGAGCAGGCGGTGGGCGCGGGCATCGCGTTGATCGTCGATCCCAGCGACCCGGCGTGCTGCGCCATGGTGGACCGCAATACGCTCGAGCGCGCCCTGTTGAACCTGGTGGTCAACGCGCGCGATGCCTGCGTGCCCGGCGACAGCATCCGGGTCACCACCGGTCGGCTCAGCGTTGCGGAGGGCGGCGGCACGAGCACCCGCGTGCCGGGCGAGTACGTCACCCTCACCGTATCCGACACCGGCTGCGGCATGAGCAACGACGTGCTGTCGCGCGTGTTCGAGGTGTACTTCACCACCAAGCCGCCGGGCGAGGGCTCGGGCCTGGGCTTGCCGCAGGTGCACAGCGCGGTGCGCCAGGCCGGTGGTTTCGTGACCGTGAGCTCCAGCCCTGGCGCGGGTGCCAGTTTCGAGCTGGCCTTGCCGCGTGTACAAGGCGACAACGACTGATCGCGGGCGGCGCCTGCACACCGCGCAGATAATCGGGTCTCACCGCTTTCACCTCGCTTCGCGCAGCCTCGCTTTCACAGCTGCACCCGCAGCATGAGAACGGAGAAGCACGACCCGATGAACACCCGAATCGACTACCCGGAACGCGGCGCAGCAGGCCCCGACGTTGCGGTCATCAATGAAACCACGGTAATCCCGGCGACACCGGAAAGCGCCGTGTCGTGGAGCGCGATCTTTGTCGGCGCGGTGGCGGCTGCAGCGCTGTCTATGATCCTGCTGATCCTGGGCGTCGGCCTGGGCCTTTCCTCGGTGTCGCCGTGGTCGTTTGAAGGCGTCACCAAGGAAACGTTCGGCTGGGCCAGCATTGCCTGGCTGACCTTCACTGCACTCGCGGCTTCCGGCCTGGGCGGCTACCTGGCCGGCCGCCTGCGCACGAAGTGGACCCGCCTGCACGGCGATGAAACCTACTTCCGCGACACCGCGCATGGCTTCGCCTCGTGGGCCGTGGCAACGCTGCTCACCGCCGGCCTGCTGACTTCCGCCATTGGCGGCGTGCTGGGTGCGGGGGCCAAGGTGGCCGGTGCAACCGCCGGCGCCGCCGCGTCGACCGCGGGCGTTGCAGCCGCAGGGGCCGGGTCGGCCGTGGCGATGGACCCGGAGCAGGGCGACCTGGGCTACTGGGTGGATTCGTTGTTCCGCCGTGCCCCCGGCACCGACGCTGCGCCGGGTACGCCGCCGCCGCCGGGCGTCGCCCCGACCGCTCCGGATGCTGCCGCCGGTCCGGCAATGGTTGGCCCCGCGGCAGCGCGTCTGGCGCCGCCGCGCCCGATGCCGGGTCCGGGCATGGGTGATCGTCGTGAGGTGCGTGCAGAAGTCAACCGCATCATCGTCACCAGCCTGCAGGGCCAGGGTCTGAGCCCCGCCGACCAGCAGTACCTGGGCCAGCTGATCGCCCGGGAGACCGGCATGAGCCAGGCGGAAGCCGAAGCCCGTGTCACTGACATCCAGACCCGCATGCGTGCGGCGCTGGAGGAAGCGAAGAACACCGCCAAGCAGGCGGCTGATGATGCCCGCAAGGCGACTGCCTACGCCGCGCTGTGGCTGTTCATCACGCTGCTGATCGGCGCTTTCGTGGCCAGCCTGACCGCCACCTGGGGCGGCCGTCGCCGCGACCTGTAAATCCATCGAGCAAGGAGAACCGACATGAAAATGCTGCTGCTGTGGGCACTGGGCGTGCCGATCCCGCTGTTGATCCTGTGGGCCATCTTTACCTGAGCATGATCCGCACGTAAGAACGAAGAAGGCCGCCTCCGGGCGGCCTTCTGCATTGCTGCACGGCAGCGGGAAATCGGCCCGTGCTCCCGCTATCGTCGCGCTCCACACCCGCGTGAGAATGGAAGCAGCATGAAGCGCACCACCGGATCGTTACTGGCAGTCCTGGGCCAGATGACCATTGCAGGCACCACGTATGCTGCAGACGCCCCCAAGCGCCCCAGCGTCGAACAGCTGCAGAAGCTCGTTGTCGACCGATCCCCGCAGACCACCGTGGATACCCCGGACCACGACCGCATCACCGCGCGCCGCATCGACATCGTCGACGAGAAGGGCACCATCCGCATGACCCTGTCCGGGCAGACCCCGGCGCCCATCATCGACGGCATCCAGTACAAGCGCGCCTTCAACGTCGCTGGCATGGTCCTGTACGACGACAAGGGCAGCGAACGCGGTGGCTTCGGCACCGCCGACCTCAATGGCGGCATGGCCGTGCTGGCGCTGGACCACCCGGCCATGGACGCGATCGGCTGGCGCGTGTCCCCGGACGGCGAAGTACGGTTCTCGATCAACCAGGCGCCGCCCCTTATCCGCGAGCCCAAGCTCGACAACCGGCTCATCCCCGGCGTAGCAACGCCCACCCGCATCCAGCTGGTGGTAGGCGCCGACGGCACGCCGGCCATCGCACTTAACGACAAGGCGGACCGCGCCCGTCTGCGCCTCACCGTCACCCCGGAAGGTTACGGCGCCATCGAGTTCCTGGACGCGCAGGGCAAGGTCATACACACCTTGGCCCCGGAAGCGAACCTGCCCTGAACCTGGAGCTGCCCCTGGCAGCCACGCTTGACCCCAAGGCAGGCGGCGCCCGAAGATCGGCACTGACCAACGGGATCAGGGATCGAGCATGGCCGGCATCATCGGGGATCTGCTGGAGGGCATTGCTGGATTCGTGACCGACGTGTGGCTGCTTCGCCGGCAGCGCAGCGCCAGGGGCCGTTCCGGGAACAGCTGGGGAAACGATGCCGCCGACGTCGTCGTGTTCAACGCATGGGCGATCGGGCTGTCGATCGCCGCGGTCGCGCTCGCATCGATCCTGTTCTTCGTGCTAAAGCTTCCGCCATGGATCAGCCTCGCCCCGGTAGTGGCAGGTGGGATCTATCTCGGCTATCGGTGGCTGGCCCTGGCGCGGGCGTGAGATTGAGGCTGGAGCTTCCCGACCCTTGAAGCGCTACCCGCGCCATTTCCTTGCGGACGGCTGTGCCGCCTCCTGGCCATTGAGCCGCAGCTGCAGGTATGTGCGAATGTCCGCCCAGGCAATGCTTTCGCCGGATTCCAGAAAACCCTCGTACCGTTGCTGAGCCAATGCATGCAAGCCAGATTTCGCCTCCGCACGTTCGGTTTTCTCCGTAATCGCTTGCGCAATGAAGTCGTGGGGCAGACTTCCAGTCTCAGCGGCAGCGCGGGCAACACGGGAGCTCATGCCTTCCGGCAAGTGGAGTGTGATCATCATCATTCTGGGTCGAGGCGGAGGGCGCACAAAGACTGTAGCGCAAGCATACTATTGACCCACCTCAAGGGTCAGGACCAGCCATGTACGGATTGATCGGCAAGATGCTCGTCGCAACCGGCCAACGCGACGCAGTGATCGATATCCTTCTGCGGGGGACGGGATCCATGCCTGGCTGCCAGAACTACGTCGTTGCCCGCGACCCCACCGACCAGAACGCAATCTGGATTACAGAGGTGTGGGACAGCGCGGAGCAGCACCGCGCATCACTGGCATTGCCGGCAGTGCAGCAGGCCATTGCCCAGGCGCGGCCGTACATCACCGGCTTCGGCGAGCGCTTCGAAACCGAGCCGGTGGGTGGTTTTGGGTTGCCGGGTGCATAGCGAGCAATAGACATGCGCTTCTCGAAATCCATCATGTTTCGCGTGGTGATGATCCCGCTGGTCCTCGTCGTGGGAGTGATCAATCATCATGCAGAGCTGAGCCAGAGCGAATTGATGTTTATCGGTGGGCTGTGCATGGCCATCGCCGCAAGACTGACCGACAAGTCCCTCATGGAATGGAAGTGGCTGCTGATCACGCTGGCCTGCTCACTGGTCGGGCTGCTGGTCTTCCAGGAATGGCCTACCGGCAGATACCTCAGCGAGGTAACGCTGTGGTGGAGCATCTTCACCATTCCTTTCCTGGCCTTTTCGCGACCGGAGAAGCAGGCAAAGCGACGCTAGGGCGCGGGTATGGATCGGGCAGGCTTGGCTGGCCGGTATCTTTTCTGAGCGCGGCACAGTAGTTGTACGGGCGCGGCGGGGCAGAGCAGCTGATGCAATGCCGGGGCATCGGCCGTCCGGCCGCCGTCCTGGAGCTTTCCATGCGCATTCGTACCCTGTCCCCCTCCGCCGTGCTCGTTGCGGCCCTTGTCGCCGCCGGCGCGAGTATTGCCGCACCGCCCGCCGCTGCACCCGCCGCCCGTACCATGCCTGGGCCCGTCAACGCCGCCTCTGCAGGGGTAACCCTGCAGGGTACGATCACCGCGCTGGATACCCGCACCCGTGCGGTCACCGTGACCGGTGCCGATGGGGGTGCGCTGGAATTCGTTGCGGGCGCCGACGTGCGCAACTTCAACCAGCTGAAGGTAGGCGACAAGGTCACCCTCGATTACACCGCCGCGGTGGCCCTGGACCTGCAACCGGCCGGCAGCGCGCCGGTGGGGCTGACAAAGTCGCAGTCGCAGACCATCCCGACCCGGGGCGCCAAGCCGGGCGGCGCACGCTCGAGCACGATCGAGCTGGTCACCGAGGTGGCAGCGGTGAATCCCACCGCCAACACCATCGCCCTGCGAGGGCCCAGCGGCAATACCCAGCTCATCGCGGTAGAACGCCCGGACCTGCGCGCCAAACTACCGAGCGTGAAGCGCGGCGATCTGGTCAAGATTTCCTACACCCAGGCGGTCGCGGTGGCGATTCGCCGCGACAGTCCGTAATCGCTACGCGGGACGAACGCTGACGGCGTGAACCACCGCACGGGCCCCGCCACGGAATGTGGCGGGGCCTGTCAGTGTGTTCGTGAATCCGGGCCGCGCAGGAGGCGGGTGGCGGTTACAGCGCCCCCTCGCTGCCGGAATAGGTGACGCTCCACGGCTTTCCCTTCTGGTCGGTCATGCACGACCAAGGCGCATCCGCGCCGGGCACGCGCACCTTGACCAGGATCCCGGCTTCCGCGCCCAGCGCCTCGCTAACCGCGAGCTTCGCAGCGGGGCCACGGGTCTTGGCGGCCACGGCGGCCAGGCAGGCCTTCTCTGCAGCGGGATGCGATTCTCGCGGTGCCGCGCCGGCCGGCGACGCGTCCTGAGCGGCGGATGCGGTCGAAACCACCTTGCACACGCCATTGGCGCGGTTCTTCCCGGTGTAGCTAACATCGCTTGAGCCATCCGGATTCCGACTCACCGAGACAGTGACGCCAAGCTTGGCATCCCTCGCTTCGTAGTAGTTTTCGTTGGATACCTTCAACGTGGCCTCCCGACCATTGATGAAGGCCGGTCCGCCCTGGTCCACGTGCAGCTCGATGTTGCCCGGGCAGGTGGCGTTGAGCTGCGGGATCTGCGCCTGCGCCTCGAAGGCGGCCAGGGAAGCAAGTAAGGATACGGATACCAGCATTGCGTTCATCGGCGAACTCCGTTGGCGAGCGGCACTGCAGTCCTCCTACCTTATCGGTTGCGCCCGCATACGCAGCGTGTTGATCCAGACCAAGAATGCTTTGCGCTGAAGCGAGTGCAAGCCACCCGTATGCTCTCAGTTTCCGTGCCTGCGGAGGTACATTCGAGCCCTACCATGCGAAAGTCCAGCGGTCTTCACAGTTCATCTACGTAACCCAACGCAAGCTACATGCGGGGTCATGGCTCCGGTAAAAATCCGCTCCAAGCCTGCAATATTTCCGACGTCCCAGACGAAAGGAGAAGTGGAATGAACATCTCGAAGAAGCATGTGGCAACAGCGCGTACCCTGGTCGTCGCACTCGTCGCAGGCTTGAGCCTCGCCGGTTGCGCCACCTACAAAGATGAGTTTGCAACGATCAATTCCCGACTCGATTCGCTCGACACCAAGGTGAACAGCGCGGCCCAGAGTGCAGACCAGGCCAACCAGTCCGCACAGCAGGCCAATCAGCGTCTGGACCAGATCGAAGGCCGTATCCAGCGCCTCGAATCCCAGCCGACCACCAAGCGCCAGCCGCGCGGCTGATCGCTGTTGGGCAACACGTAACACAATTTTGAAACCCGGGACCCGGTGGCCGTTCGTGGCCACCGGCTTCTTTGCTTGACCCGCAGTAGCTTCAAGGAATCCCCCATTACCATGTCCCTGCATTCTTCCTTCCGGCCTGTCTTTGGCGCCTTGGCGCTGGCCCTCTCACTGGCCTGTTCTGGTGCGGCTGTCGCCCAGGAAGAGCGATCCATCGAGGCGGATCACTCGTCAGAAGCGGTGGACATGCTGCCGACCGGGCAGGAAGTATCCCAAACGGTGATCGATCTGGCCGGTTGGATCAAAGCAAGCAACGACACCGTCGGTTATCCGTTTGCCGTCATCGACAAAGCGAATGCACAGATCCTGGTGTTCGACGGCAAAGGGAAGTTGCGCGGTGCAGCGCCCGCACTGTTTGGTTCGGACAAGGGCGATTATTCGGACCCCAGCGTCACCAAGTATGCGTTGAAGGATATCCCGCAGGGCCAGCGCACCACGCCGGCGGGTCGTTTCATCGGGGGGTATGGCCCCTCGCTGGATACCGGGCGCGTACTTTGGATGGACTTCGATACCGCGGTGTCCATCCATCCCACCGCGACCGGCGTCAAGTCCGAGCGCCGCCCCGAGCGACTGGCATCGCCTGAGCCGGATGACAACCGCATCACCAACGGCTGCATCAACGTCGACCCTGGGTTCTATGCCAAGGTGATCAAGCCGACCTTCGAAAAGGGCGGGCTGTTCTTCGTGCTGCCGGAGGTCATGGCCATGGCCGATGTCTTCCCGGATTTCGTTGAGAGCCAGTCCACCGCGCAGCACAAGGAAGGCAAACGCCCCCGGCGTGAACGCGCGGAAGCGCGGGACGGTGTCTCGCCGTAAAGGCGCGTGACAGGCAGCCGACGAATGTCGACTACCGCAGCAACTTCAGGAATGCATCGACGGCAGGCGCCTGCCAGGCGCCTTCGCGCCGGATGATGCTGAGCGGCCGCTGCAGTGCCAGCGCCCTTACCGGCAGCTTTACCAGCCGACCATCCTGCAATTCGCTGCTGACACTGATGGTTGGCAGCCACGCAATGCCGCCCCCGTGGATCGCCGCCTGCTTCAGCGCTTCGGTGTTACCGAACTCGACGATGCTGCCGGTCTCCACGCCAAGCTGCTTCAGCAGGGTGGCAATCAACTCGCGCGTGCCCGAGCCGGGCTCCCGCATCAGCAGCGGTTCGCCGTCGATATCTGACTGCCTCATCCGTCTGCGAAGCGCCAGCGGGTGATCGGCGCCGACCACCGGGATCAGCTCATCGCGGCTGAAGGCGTCCACCGCCACGCCCTCCACCCGGATCGGACCTTCGACGAAGCCCAGGGTGAAGCGTAGATCGGCCACCCCCTGTGCCACCTGTTCGGTGTTGCCCACGAACAGGGAAATGCCGATTCCGGGGAAGGCCCGCCGGAACCGGGCGATGTAGCGGGGCAGCACGTAGGTGCCGATGGTGTTGCTGGCGCCGATCGACAGCTGCCCGGCGCGCGCGTCGGCGAAGTCGCGCATGGCGGCCTGGGCGCTGTCGGCCACCGCGAACAGGCGCGTCGAATAACCGTGCAATACCTTGCCCGGGTCGGTCAGGCGCATGCCGCGCGGCTGCCGCTCGAACAGCACCACGCCCAGCCGCGCTTCGAACGCCTTCAGCTCGCGCGACAACGCCGGTTGCGAGACATGCATGCGCAAAGCCGCCGCGGAAATACTGCCGGTTTCGGCAATGGCATGGAAAATGGCCAGGTGATGGAGGTTCATCTGCAGTATTCGGCTCAGAGCTGCCCGCTAACGTACTGCACCAGGAGGCTGCTGGCAGCCACCGCCACCCAGACGCCAAGGCCGAGCGCGATAGGCCGGATACCCGCGGCCGCCATGCGGCGGAGGTTGGCCGACAGGCCGATGGCGGACAGCGCGAACACGATCAGCACCTCGGCCAGCCCCTGCAGCACCGGCAGCGCTGAGCTGGGCACCCAGCCGGCCGTGCGCAGCCCCGAGGCGACTAGGAACCACAGGATGAACCACGGGAAGAGGGCGCCCAACCTGAAACCTCCGCTGTCTGCTTCCGTGACGCTGCGCCGCTTCGCCAGCGCGGCCATCACCAGCGCCAGGACGAGACAGATTGGAATGATCAGGGTGGAGCGGGTCAACTTGACGATGGTGGCGTAACCGCCGGCCAGGTCGCTGTAGGCATAGCCGGCGGCAACCACCGAGGACGTATCGTTGATGGCGGTGCCGGCCCACAGGCCAAAGCCCGTGTCGCTCATCTGCAGCAGGTGTCCCAGCAACGGGAACAGCAGCACCGCCACCACGTTGAACAGGAAGATGGTGGAAATGGCGAGCGCGGTATCGTGATCGTCAGGCTTCAGGATGGGGGTAACCGCGGCAATCGCGGAGCCGCCACAGATCGCAGTGCCGACGCCGATCAATACGGTCAGTTTGCCAGGCACGCGCAGCCAGCGGCCCAGCGCCCAGGCGCTGACGAAGGCCACGGTGATGGTGACCAGGGTTACCGACAGCGATTCCAGTCCGGTCCGGAGCACGTCGGCCAGACTGAGGCCGAAGCCCAGGGCAATGATCGACCACTGCAATGTCTGCCTGCTGCCGAAACGGATACCGGCGTCGAAGGCAGCGCCCGGCGCAAGCACGTGGCGGACGGCGATGCCCAGCACGATGCCGAACACCGGGGCGCCGATCCAGGGCAGCAGATGGCCGAGCAGCAGCGCCACGATGGCGAGAATGGCGGTCAGCAGCACGCCATGGCCATGACGTCGGCCCCAGTCGGCGGAGAGGGCGAAGAATGCGGGCATTTCGATCGGCGCAGGAGAGACAGGTGCCCAGTCTGATCCCGCCCTCGATATGCATCCAATACAATTAATCTGGCTCAGCCATGCATGAAAGGCATGGCTTCCCCAGGCGTGGACACCGACGCACGCGCCACCAGCTGGTGCGCCAGCACATGGCTGCCTGCAGACTGCCCGGTGGCGCCGTTGCGCCGGATCTCGCGCAGCAACAGGTCAATGGCGGTGTCGGCCATCTGTGCTACCGGCTGGTGGATGGTGGTCAGCTCCGGCCACACCATCGTCGATGCCGTGGTGTCATCGAAGCCCACCACGGACAGGTCGCTTGGCACCAGCAAGCCGCGCCGGTGTGCCACCG
>Ga0213825_1000124_pt1 | contig 62628 bp, 75 predicted proteins | sample MC6MC0900MG_FD_179896 | JGI IMG/M metagenome (GOLD analysis project Ga0213825, IMG submission 179896) | Enriched soil aggregate microbial communities from Iowa State University, Ames, United States - MC6-MC0900-MG | ecosystem: Environmental > Terrestrial > Soil > Unclassified | place: USA: Iowa...
TAATAGTATTTCCTGACCGTCACATTTAGAGAAATCAATAATGACATCTGTTCGTTCAGCTGGTATTAATTCAACAGATTGTATTTCTCGAGGTGCTGTTAAAAAACCGCCATCTGTCCCAATTTGAATCATTGGTTCTCCATTTGAAAGGCTGATAACATATCCTCTTCTATTGGAGCCATTTAGAAAACGAAATCTATATTTACGAGGTTCGACGTTTAAAAAAGGCCATACCTTACCGTTTACAACGATTGTATTCCCCACAAATCCAGGCGTAATTGATGGATGGACGGGAACTGGAAATGGTGGCTCATCAGGATAGAATAGTGAACCATCTTCATTAAACGATTTATCTTGAATTAATATTGGATATTCGTAGTCACCACAGGGCAAATTAGAACGCTCCTCAACGGCATCCCTCAAGAGATAAAAGCCCGCTAATCCTGCATAAACATTTAAGCGTGTTAATGCCATTGCGTGGTCATGGTACCACATTGTTGTACCAGGTTGATGATTTGTATATTCATGTACTTCTTTATTGAATTTTGGTCCCGTATACATATAGTCTCTTGTGTACCATGCTTCTGGATGACCATCGCTTTCCCAATCTACATTTGCGCCATGTAAATGAGTGACTGTTCTTACCTCTTGGGAATCATTGGCAGCATGAAGCGTAAAATCGACTGGTAGAAAATGCTTTGTAGGTAATAGATTTTTATATCTGACGTAAATTGTTTTGTCTTTTTTAGCTTCAATCGTCGGGCCAGGATAAAGGCCGTTATAGCCCCAAATGATGGATTTTGGGAAATCCTTATGAAAACAATGCTCTGCCTGTATCATTTGTAACTCATAATAATCTTTTCGTTGTTGACCTCTATAATATTTTGGTTTAGCAGTGCTTGGTTTTGGTAGCTCATCAACAAATTTTGGAATAGTAGCTGGATCAGCAGGATTAATATTCATGGTCAAAACATCACGTCCCTTTTTTGAGTACTTTAGATAGCTAATTACTTCATCATATGGGTGAAAACAATAGGCAACTGGGACAATAATGGAGAAAATTTGTGCAAATAAGAAAAAATATCTACACTTCAATAATGGATGTGTGATGTTGATTTCAAGGAATAGTGAGGGAAGTTAAATAATCATTGCCATGTAGATGAAGAACGAATTGCTTGATGCATGATTGTAGGAATGTTTTCTACTATTCTATAAATTATCAATTGGTAAAGTTTTGTAAATGTTGAAAAGTACGGACGACAGGATACAGTTGTTTTATAATGGATATATTAGTTAATTTGGGGTTTGGAGAAGTGGTGATACGTTGGAACTAACATTAGAACAATTAAATAAAACAATAATGGAAATGCGAACAAGGGGTCTTCTAACAGAAGCATTAGCCCTTGCTGAACAAGGTCTATTAGTAGCAGCAGAGAATAAAAATTTTCAACATGGACTGGATTTATATTATCAAAAGATATTAATACACTTCGCGCTAGGAAATACATTAGGTATGGTGAGCCTTATTCCTGAATATGAAGCGTCTTGTCAAAAATATGGTACTGCAAAAGACTTCATGCATTATTACCTTGTCATGTCTTTATTATATGATGCAGTTGGTTTTAGAGCAAAAACAATCGAAATGACAAAAAGATCGATTGACTATGCACATAAACTTAACGATTTAATTATGCTTGTTCGGGGTCATAATAATTTATGTTATCTAGAGGTTGAGAAAGGCTGCAACGATGAAGCACTACAAGCTGGTTTACTGGCTAGAAAATACAATCAGCAATTATTGAGGAAGCTACCTGAATTAGCGAGGTTACATGATATTCGTATTAATAATAATTTAGCTGATGTTTATATTTTTGAGGGAGATTTTGACACAGCACAGACTTTACTAGACAGTACGTTGAATTCACCGATTATTCAGCACCATAATCGTGAAAGGGTGGCTGCTTTGTTTGGATATGGGTTTTTATATGAAAAACAAGATAGTCTTAAAGAGGCAGTGAACTATTACAAACAGTCAATAGCGCTGGCACAATCGTATGGGGATAATGCTATAACCAAGAAAGTAATGCGTTTGCTTTTAAATGTACTATATCAGTTGAATTGGCGAGATGAAATTTTTGAAGTGCAGCGTGCATATATTGAGCTTTCTGAAAAAATGAGCGCAGATAATTTGCTACAGCAGGTGATGAACTTAGAATTTAATCGCCATAAGGAAAAGCTTGAAAAAAAGGCACTCTATGATCCTTTAACGAGTGTTTTAAATCGGCATTTCCTTGATGTTGAGATTAATGAAAGGTTATATGAGGCAAAAATCAACAGGAAATTTGTTGGTCTGGCTGTTTTAGATCTTGATTATTTTAAATCGTATAACGATACGTATGGACACTTGTTTGGTGATCGTGTTTTACAAACTCTTGCGACTGGTCTACGTAATTTTTTACAGAAAGAAGATGCGGAGATTATTCGCTTTGGTGGTGATGAATTTGTCATTTGTATTCGTCATAAGCAGAAAGAGTATGTAAATAAACTGTTCCAAGATTTGCATACCTTTTTACTTACATTGACGTTGCATCGACATACTGAAAGTGAAACATTAAAGGTTAGCATGGGTGCATGTATCAATAATCAGAAAAATTATGACTTTAAAACTTTATTTGAGCATGCGGATCAATGTTTATACCGAGCTAAAAAAAATGGACGGACTACCTGTATTATTAATGGATTGCAATAAATATTTTTAATTCCTATTTGATTTGTGAATAGGAATTTTTTATGTTGAAAAGGCTGTCATTTTTTATCAAAAATCGAAAAATAAAAATAACTATTCGAATCATTTGAAAACCTTATTCTAGCAACGTACAATATATGAAATTAAGAAACACGACAGGACAAAATTGTTGTATAATGTTGTGGTATGAGGAAAGAAAGCAGGTTGACAAAATGGAGAGCAAAATGAAAGGTTACGTAGCTTTTAACATGCTAAATCAGGCAATCGAGTTAAAGCATAAGCTAGATGTGAAACATAAGGTGAATAAATGAAAAACTGGTTGATTTTCATTTCTGTCTTTATGGTTTCATTGTCACTTGTCATAGGTATTTTAGTATTATGGAAAGCCGAGGCTCCGTTCCGTTCAATTGAAGAGAAGGCTGAACAGTTGGCACTTGATGCCAAGGCCCTCGCAGTCGTTTCGGAGTCCTACACATATAATGGCAAACATTCGTATGTTACTGTATTTGGAGTAGACGAATATGGTGATAAAAAAGCTGTCTTTGTTCCTACGAATCTAGATGCTGATTCAATGCAGGAAGTATTTTTGAAAGATGGTATTAACGAAAAGCAAGCATTATCGGTTTTTAAAAAAGAAGGAAATGTACAAAAGGTACTCAATATGAAATTAGGCTATGAGGAGCCCGGTGCTGTTTGGGAAATTTCGTACCTAAACGATCACGATAAGCTCAACTATGTCTATATTATGTTTGAGGACGGCGATTGGTGGAAGCGCATTACGAATTTATAAGAGGAGTAGATTCCGAATGAAAAATTTATTAGCAAACCGTGTAAAAACTTTAACACCATCTTCAACTTTAGCCATTACTGCAAAAGCTAAAGCATTAAAAGAGCAAGGGATTGATGTCATTGGTCTAGGTGCTGGTGAACCAGACTTTAACACGCCGCAAAATATTTTAAATGCTGCTATTGACTCAATGGAGAAAGGTTTTACAAAATATACACCAGCTGGCGGACTTCCAGTACTTAAGCAGGCAATTATTGATAAATTACAACGCGACAACAACCTTACATATAAGGCTAATGAAATCATTGTTGGTGTTGGTGCAAAGCATATTCTCTACACATTATTCCAAGTTATTTTAAACGAGGGTGATGAAGTCATCATTCCAATCCCTTATTGGGTATCCTATCCTGAGCAAGTAAAGCTAGCTGGTGGAGTGCCTGTTTTCGTTGAAGGTACAAGAGAGCAGGGCTATAAAATTACAGCGGATCAATTAAGAGACGCAGTAACAGATAAAACAAAAGCAGTGATTATAAACTCTCCTAGCAATCCATCAGGCATGATTTATTCTCGTGAAGAGCTAGCAGAACTTGCTGCTGTTGCAGAAGAAAAGGATATTTTAATCGTGTCAGATGAAATTTATGAGAAGCTTGTATACAATGGTATAGAGCATTTTTCAATTGCACAACTTTCTGCTGCAGTGAAAGCACGTACAATCGTTGTAAACGGTGTAGCAAAATCTCACTCTATGACAGGCTGGCGTATCGGGTATGCGGCAGGTAATGCAGACATTATTAAACCAATGACTGATCTTGCATCACACTCTACATCAAACGCAACAACAACTGCACAATATGCAACAGTGGAGGCATACAATGGACCACAGGACACAGTAGAAGAAATGCGCCAAGCTTTCGAATCTCGTCTTGAAAAAATTTATCCACAGGTAAGTGCAATTCCTGGCTTCCATGTGTTAAAACCACAGGGTGCATTCTACTTATTACCAGACGTAGCAGAGGCAATGGCTCATACTGGCTACGATTCAGTAGATGCATTTGCTGCGGCTATTTTAACAGAAGCAAATGTAGCAGTCATTCCAGGCTCTGGCTTTGGTGCACCAACTACAATGCGATTATCTTATGCTACATCTTTAGAACTATTAGAAGAGGCAGTCCGCCGTATTGATGCATTTGTCAAATCAAAATGGCAAGACTAATCCTTCTAACCAACTTTGGAGGATTTCTATGAAAAAAATTATGATTCAAGATATGCCAAAACATATCGGTGAAACAGTCAAGCTAGGTGCTTGGTTATCAAACAAACGTTCAAGTGGGAAAATTGCCTTCTTACAATTACGTGATGGCTCTGGCTTTGTACAGGGCGTTGTTGTGAAAGAAGAAGTAGGCGAAGAAATTTTTGCCGTTGCAAAAGGTATGACACAAGAAACTTCGATGTATATTACAGGAGAGGTTAAAGCAGATGAGCGTTCAAGCTTTGGCTGCGAGCTAGCTGTAACAGGTATTGAAGTGCTACATGCCGCAACAGATTTTCCAATTACACCAAAAGAACACGGTCCCGAGTTCTTAATGGATAATCGTCATCTATGGCTACGCTCTCGTAAGCAGCACGCAATTATGAAAATCCGTAACGAAATTATTCGTGCAACTTACGAGTTTTTCAACAACAACGGATTTACAAAAATGGATCCGCCAATTTTGACTGGATCAGCTCCTGAAGGTACTTCTGAGCTATTCCACACGAAATATTTTGATGAGGATGCGTATCTTTCTCAATCGGGTCAGCTCTATATGGAAGCAGCTGCGATGGCATTAGGAAAAGTCTTCTCATTCGGTCCTACATTCCGTGCTGAAAAATCAAAAACACGCCGTCATTTAATCGAATTTTGGATGATTGAACCGGAAATGGCCTTTGTTGAATTTGAGGAAAATCTTGAAGTTCAAGAACAATATGTGGAGCATATCGTGCAATCTGTACTAGCAAACTGCAAATTAGATCTAGAGCGTCTTGGGCGTGATACCTCAACTCTAGAAAACATAAAAGCACCATTCCCACGTATCTCTTATGACGATGCGATTAAATTATTACATGAGCAAGGATTTAACGATATTGAGTGGGGCGATGATTTCGGTGCGCCACATGAAACAGCTATTGCCAATTCATTTGACAAACCTGTATTCATTACTTGTTATCCAGTAGGTATTAAGCCATTCTATATGCAACCACATCCTGATCGTGATGATGTTGTCTTATGTGCAGATCTAATTGCACCAGAAGGATATGGGGAAATCATTGGTGGTTCTGAGCGTATTCATGATTATGATTTATTAAAAGCACGACTTGAAGAACACAATTTATCATTGGATGCTTATGCTTGGTATTTAGAACTACGCAAACAGGGCTCTGTACCGCACTCTGGTTTCGGTCTTGGCTTAGAGAGAACAGTGGCATGGATTTCTGGAACGGAGCATATCCGTGAAACTATCCCATTCCCACGTTTATTAAACCGTTTATATCCATAAGCGGCAATTAATATGGTTTGTATTTGACGCTTTAGGTACAGATAATTACTGCCCGTTAAAGCAGGGCCAATTTAAAAGTCGCGTAGGGTAAATCTACGCGGCTTTTCTACTTACTATTGAAAAAGGAGTCAAATAAAGTATGAGCACAAATAATAGTCGACTCCGCGTATGGACTGAACAGCGAATGATTCAAATTCCCCAGCTCTTTTTTCAGTTTTATAAGGAGTTAAATATGAAGGATGAAGAGGCGCTAATCGTTTTCCATTTACTAGCGTTCCATATTGAGGGCAATGACTTTCCAACACCTGATGATTTAATGAACCGCCTCACAATGCCCGACAATGATATTACCTCTGGTTTACAGCGGTTAATGCAAAAAGGCTTCCTTGAAATTACCCGTGATGTTGATGCAAACGGCAAGCTATATGAAAAATATTCGATTTTTCCACTTTGGGAGCGTATTATGCAGCTGATGGAAATGAAAGAACAGCAAAAATCGGCTACTGCACTTAGACATGAAGAGGGCGAGATATTTCGATTATTTGAAGAGGAAATGGGACGTCTTTTATCTCCTTTAGAGCTAGAAAAAATCGGTTCTTGGCTAGATGAAGATAAGCATAGTCCAGCCCTCATTAAAGAAGCGTTAAAGGAGGCAGTGTTTGCGGGGAAGCTAAGTATTCGTTATATTGATCGTATTTTGCTGGAGTGGAAAAAGAAAAATATTACGACACCTCAGGCTGCGCAAAAACAAAGTGAACAGTTCCGTGAAAAACAAACGATTCACAGGCCACCAGTCCGTTCACCGCAGCAAGAGATACAGTCGACAAATAAAGTACCATTTTATAATTGGTTAGAAGAGAGGGAGTAGGAGGACCAGTATGCTAACAAAAAAACAATGGGAGCATTGTCTAGCCGAAATGGATCGTATGATTCCTGAGGCACATTGTGAGCTCGTACATCAGAATCCGTTCGAGCTAACGATAGCCACATTGTTATCTGCACAATGTACTGATGTTCTTGTCAATAAGGTTACGAAAACGTTGTTCCAAAAATATAAGAAACCTGAAGATTATTTAGCAGTATCCTTAGAGGAATTACAGCAGGATATTCGTTCCATCGGCTTGTATCGAAATAAGGCAAAGAATATTCAAGCTTTATGTCAGCGCTTGTTAGATGAATATGAGGGTGAGATACCAGCAAGTCGAGAAGCCTTGGTGACATTGCCTGGTGTTGGTCGTAAAACGGCTAATGTCGTATTATCGGTAGCATTCGATATCCCTGCACTTGCAGTGGATACACATGTAGAGCGTGTGTCCAAGCGATTAGGGCTTTGCCGCTGGAAGGATTCGGTGCTTGAAGTGGAAGAAACGATTATGAAGAAAACACCAATGGACAAGTGGTCGAAAACGCATCATCAGCTCATTTTCTTTGGCCGGTATCATTGTAAGGCTCAAAATCCAGGCTGTCATTCTTGCCCGTTACTCGGAGAATGTCGAGAAGGACAAAAGCGTTTGAAAAAAGGGCTGGTGAAAGAGGCATGAATATAGAGGCAATTACAAAGGAAAAAATTGATGCATGGTTTACAGAGTGGCAAGAGCTAGAAGGCAAAATTCACATAGCCCATGATACAAGAAATGGTGAGGCTAAGGGCTTGATGGAAGCGGCAATTGTTTTGTTTGCCCGTCTAGTAGAAGAGGGTGGAGATGAGGTATTACCGATAAATGGGGTTGAACGATTGGCCTTTATAAAAGCAAAGCCTGGTCAATATGCCTGTTATCGTCAGTTGGGTGAATTATTTAAGGAGACAAAAAAACGGACTGCTCGCTTACGACTCCAAGCTACTAAAAATAATTCAAATCGGTAAAGATATTTGATTAAATCAATTTCGCCTTGGCGTAATTGTTGCTGTCGCTTCGCTTTCGCACAGATAAACAATGCGTCCGGATTTTGAATTGTGCTTTCTCAATTCATTCCTTTGAAAATCCGTGACATCCGCCGGAGGCTTTGGGCCAACAAGATGTTGGTCACTCAGTCATTGCCACAGGACGTGGCGTTATTAGACTGAGTTCCTCTATTTCAGTAGGTGTTTGGGACCCAATGAAATGGAACCAATACCGCATTCATCTCACCATCTTTAGAGGAGGGAGTCTTCTACTGAATAAAGATAAAGGAAAAGCAGAGGAGCATCATTATGGATGTCTCCTCTGCTTTTTTTATTCTGTACTATCGTTTTCTTCATTTGGAACGACAGGGTCAGTTGGTGGTGTAGGTGGTTGACCACCGTTATTTGTGCCATTATTGGTGTTGTTACCACCATTATTGCCACCGCTGCCGTTATTACCGTTAGGATTGCCATTGTTACTATTATTTCCACTACCATTGTGGTTGCCGTTATTCCCATTGTTGTTGTGATTGCCATTATTAGCATTGCCATTACCTTGATCCGGAGACGTTGGCTGTTCTAAATCAGGTTCATCCGGAGTATCCGGCTCTTGGTTTTCGTCTGGCATACTTGTCACTTGGAAGGAGGCTGTACCAGGTTCGCTTCGTGTACCATCCACAATAGCGACGACAGAGATTGTATAATTGCCATCCTCTAAATTGTTTGCAACTGTTAGGCCTTTGCTTTCTGTTGTTCCAAGAGAAATTGTTTCTCCGCCTTCACGTTTAGCAGAGACCTCAAAGGTAGTTGGCAATGGTTCGTTAGTTTCAGGATCCAGAATGGCATCATGTTCCCAAGAAATGCTAATTGATTGAGCACCTAAATCTAAATTTGCTGAAACATTATAAGGTGTTGAAAGCTCAGGTGCCTCATATTCATTTGATACTTCCGTAGGCTCCGTGCCACGAACAAATAACTCAGTTTGACGTTTTTCACTTGGTGTGTAATCACTTGCTAATTTCAGTGGTTTTGAACCTACCTCGATTGTCATCTCTACAACAGAACTTGGTTTTTTGAAACGAGGTGTTTCAACATCCGCTGAAATTTCTTTCATAATATGTTTAAACAGTTTTTGTGGTAAACGACGTTCATCCCAAGTTGTGATAGGATCAAAGTGTTTTTCATAACCACTCCATATTGCGATTGAATAGTTAGTTGTGTAACCTGCAAACCATGAATCTGGCACACTTGTGCTAGGTAAGTTGTATTTATCAAAATCAGCTTTTGAATAGTTAGTTGTACCCGTTTTACCTGCAATATCTAAGCCAGAAACATTGGCAGCAGTACCTGATGCATCAGGCTTATTGCCAACAACATCACGTAGCATGTCTGTTACCATGTAAGCTGTGTAATCACTCATCGCAACATTAGGTTTTGGTGTGTAGTCCTTTGTTGTTTTACCATCACGATAAACAATTTTTGAAATTGAATGAGGATCATTGTAAACACCATCATTACCGAATGCTGCATAGGAAGCTGCCATTTGGATAGGAGATATGGCAATATCCCCACCACCAATCGCATCAGATTCATACACATTTTTCGCATTAATTCCTAAACGACCAATGAATTCCTTTGCCTTGTCAGTTCCAACCTCTTTTAAAGCTTTTACAGCTGGAACGTTTCGGGAAGCATAGAGTGCCTTACGTGCTGTCATAGCCCCCATGTATTTACCATCCCAGTTTGTAATAGTTTGCTGAGTGCCTGTGTATTTCATCGGTTCATCCACAAGCGTTTGACCTGTTGACCATTTTAAATATTCAATGGCTGGACCATAATCCAATAATGGCTTCATAGTAGAGCCTGGCTGATTTTGTGTTAAATCGTCTGCATAGTTCCAACCACGATTGCCATAATTGCGTCCACCACCAACAGCTTGAATTTGACCTGTTTTTGTATCAACAACAGCTACACCGGATTGAATTTTTTCTGTTGGGAAATTACTATCATCATTCATGACGTTTTCAACAATTTGTTGAGCTTTTGGATCAAGTGTTGTGTACACCTTAATGCCTTCTGCCATTGCAGAGCCATCACCGTTTTTCTCAAGTTCGTTTAGGACGACATCAAGGAAAGCATCATATTTAGAGCCAGCAAATTTTTGACGTGTTGTATCATCAGCTAAACCTGCTTGAACGTCTACTTTTTTTGCTTCTTCCATTTCAGCTTTTGTAATTTTACCATGTTGATACATTAATCCTAAGACTGTATTACGACGCTTTTCCGCAAGTTCAGGATTTTTTAATGGGTCGTAAGCATTTGGACGCTGTACTAAACCTGCAAGTAATGCTTCTTCATCTAACGTTAAATCTTTTAATTCCTTACCATAGAAATATTGAGCGGCTGTACCAAAGCCATATACACGACCTGACATAAGCATTTTGTTAAAGTACATTTCAAAGATTTCTTCTTTTGAGTATTTACGCTCTAATTGGAAAGCAAGCCAAGCCTCTTGTGCTTTACGTTTTAATTTTTTCTCATTTTGTAAAAAAGAGTTCTTCACAACTTGTTGTGTTAAGGTTGAAGCCCCCTGTGAGCCAAAGCCATCGCGGAAGTTGGCAATAATTGCACCACCAAGACGATAAAAATCCATACCATGATGCTCAAAAAAGCGTACGTCTTCCGTAGCAAGGATAGCATTGATCATGTCCTCAGGTATATCTTCATATTTTATATATTTACGGTTTTCTGCACCAATTGTTGCAAATAAATCACCGTTTTTATCAAAGAATTCAGAAGAAACAGGGTCTTTTAGTAATTCTTCTTTAAGCTCAGGCGCGCTACTAGCATAAAAAGCGAACATCCCAGCTCCTCCAATAAAACATGCAACTCCTATTGCCACCAGCGTTAAGAAAATGCGCTTAAACCATAGCTTTCCTGATGATTTGGGCACTTTCTTTTTATTTTTTTGAGCGAGAGCTTTTTGGCGCTCACCGCGTGTTTGACGACGTTCAGTCATTCTACAATCTCCTCACTTTCAGAACCATGGCTTTTTGCTTCAATGAGCTGCTGGACAATCGGTAAATAGTCGATACGTGGATAATAGCTTGTAGGAATTTCGAAAGCTTCTCTTTCAATCGTTGAAAAAGGTATCGATTTACGCTCACCATTCTCCATTGCTTGCCAGGCCTTTTGTAAAACTTCGTATGGCACAATAAAATATCGTTCAAAAGCTGCGAAACGAACGATAATAAAAGCCACACCATTTTGTTCCATCACCTGCTGCATATGAGTCATTTGATGTAAGTGTATATTTTTTAAGGGAAAACTCGTTTTGGAAGCTGTCTCCTTTGCATCAAAATCAATATACTGCCCTTTCCAAACACCATTATAATCTGTTGTGGAAGGAGTTCGGAAGTATGCTTCACGAATTACTGCAGCACTTCGTGATGGGTACTCTACTTTGACGATTTGTACGGGAACAGGTTTCTTATGAATGATAGCAAGTCGTTTTTTTATATAATAGTCGTTTGCTTCATTTATTTCATCTTCTAGTGTTTTCCCTCGATTACTAAAAGAAATTTCTTTGTTATCATCCTTCTTTGCCTCATTTTGTACAGTTGGATTTGGGGTATACAATTTCCCATTTGGATAACGAATTGTCATTTAGCTCACCCTCTATAATACTGCTATTATATACAATAGTTTACCATGATTCAGTAGCAGTTCTCCACTTCTGGCTCGCTTAAACCATAGCAGAAATCATACGACAAGAATCAATTAATATAGTACACTTTCCGTCTTCTGAAGTCGAAAAGTTGTCAAAAAAAGGGCTGTGCTTTCTACTCAAAATGCCAAAAAAACAGATAAAGTTTTCATCCAATTCAGTAGTCAATTTGTCCTCTCTATTCGCCCCCATCTAGCTAGAAGATTATTCGGACAACAGCGCCTTCAATTTGTTTTAATAAAAAAATATCGAAATTCTTCTTCTTTCAGCTAACTTGCGCTTATTTTGTCATGCATGAAGGTAATTTTATACATGCGAGGAAATACATAAGTAAAGCAAAGGAGGCGTTGTATTGAATAAGTTGGAACAATTAGTTGCGCAGTTGGATCTAGTCAATCAATTACTTATAACAAGAGTGTCTTTGGAAAACAATGCGCATAGCATGCATTTTTTTATGCAACTCAAAGCTGTTAGCCAGAAAGTAAGCTTAGCAGAAAAGAACTGGCAAGTAAAGAATGCGTGTTCGCCTATAAGTAGTGAAAAACGATAGACTTTGGTACACTTATCTCATATGCAAAATAACTCACTCAATATGTGTATTTTAAATACAATATTTACCATAGCGAGAGGTGAGAGACATGCTATTATAAAAACCTTCATATACAACTTGTTTGTCATGTATTGTAGCTGAGATTTCCGATAACAGTACTACTATACATGCTGAAGTGATTTTAAGTTTGTATTTGGTGTAATGAATGAGATGAGGTGCGAAATTGTTATTAATACAGCAAACTTCCATATTAATAGATGAATGTGAAAAAAGTGTTGCACGCTTTTGGCAAATGCGTGAAGAGGACCGTACACCTGATTTTTTTAAGGAGGTTAAGCCACATGCCGATGCTATTCATCAACACTTAAAGGAGTGGCAACAGGGGGCCAATTTGTGGATTCAAAACAATAATCCAAAGTATATGCATATCCAACAAATTGCTGCTGTGGTGGAATCCATGGAGCAATTTGTTGTGCAATCTTTTTTTAAAGAAACAAGTAAAAAACGCTTTTTAGATGCTATTCATTCTACCTCCTTTACATTGAAAAATTTTGAGCGAATCGTGAAGGAGGGAACAAAAGATGCTATCCAAAAAGAGAACCATCAATGAATTATTAAACGAGTGGAGATATGATGAGGAATTAAAAGAACGAATTTTACACTGGCAGACACTTGAAGGACGTGAAGCAAAATATGCTCCTTTCCCGGGAAATTTACACCCTTCTCTAGTAAAGGCACTACAGGCAAGAGGGATCGAGCAGCTTTATACACATCAGCGAGAAGCCTTCGATTTTGCGCAGAGTGGTACATCCTTTACTGCGGTGACGCCAACAGCATCAGGTAAATCATATTGCTATCATCTGCCAGTTCTTCAAACAATATTAGAGAATAAAAATGCCAGGGCTATTTATTTATTTCCGACAAAGGCTTTGGCACAGGATCAGAAAAATGATTTAAATGAATTAATTGAACAAAGTGGAGAAGAGATATTAAGCTACACATATGATGGAGATACCGCACCTGGAATTCGCCAAAAGGTGCGAAAGGCAGGGCATATTGTCATGACAAACCCCGATATGCTCCATTCAGGCATATTACCACACCATACGAAATGGGTATCCCTTTTTGAAAATTTACAGTATATCGTTATTGATGAATTACATACATATAAAGGTGTATTTGGTTCACATGTAGCCCATGTTATACGCAGACTCAAGCGGATATGTGCATTTTATGGCAGCAAGCCCGTGTTTATTTGTACTTCGGCAACTATAAAAAATCCAAAGGAATTAGCAGAGATTCTAACAAATGAAACTCATGCATTAATTGCTGATTCGGGAGCACCAGTAGGTAAAAAAACATTTCTTTTTTACAATCCGCCTATTGTTCATAAAACGTTTGGCGTGCGTCGTAGTGCGGTTTTAGAGGTAAGTGACCTAGCTAAAAGATTATATATAGCAGGTATTCAAACCATTATCTTTGCAAAAAGCCGTGTAAGAGTAGAAATGATAGTGACTTATTTAAAGGAGCTGACAAGAAACAAGCTACTTGATGAATCGGTGCGAGGCTATCGTGGTGGCTATTTACCTTCTGAGCGAAGAGTAATTGAACGTGGTCTTCGAGATGGTACTATTCAAACAGTTGTTAGTACAAATGCATTGGAATTAGGAGTCGATATTGGACAGCTTCAAGCCTGCATTATGACAGGTTACCCAGGAAATATTGCAAGTGCCTGGCAGCAAGCTGGTCGTGCTGGTCGTCGACAGGACGAGGCATTAATTATTTATGTAGCCCAATCGTCTGCACTGGATCAGTATGTGGTCAATCATCCACTCTTTTTACTCGGTGGTGCTCCTGAGGAAGCACGTATTTACCCTGAAAATATGTTAATTTTAATGGACCACTTAAAATGTGCAGCATTTGAGTTACCTTTTTCCACAAATGATGCATACGGAGAATATGAAGTTCAGGAATTATTAGATTATCTAGCAGAGGAAGGCATTGTTTTTAAAACAAGTGATAAGTGGCACTGGATGAGTGAGCGTTTTCCTGCACACGATATTAGTCTGCGCTCTGCTTCTCAGGAAAACGTTGTAATCATTGATATGACAATTCCTGCACAAACAAAGGTCATCGGTGAAATGGATCGTCACAGCGCAATGACATTATTACATGAAGAGGCCATCTATTTACATCAGGGCATTCAGTTTCAAGTAGAAAAGCTTGATTGGGAAGAAAAGAAAGCCTTTGTCCGTGAAGTAGATGTCGATTACTACACAGATGCTAATCTAGCAGTTGAAATGAAAGTACTAGAAGAGGATCGTAATAGGGATTATAAGGGGGGCACAATTAGCTTTGGTGATGTTGGGTTAGTTGCTCAGGCAACACTATTTAAAAAAATAAAGTTCAATGAAAAACAAGACAATATAGGTTCGGGTCCAATACATCTCCCACCAGATGAAATGCATACAAGTGCTTCTTGGCTATCTTTTAACAAAGTGTCTGAGTGGTCAGAAGCTGAATTAACAGATGCTATGACTGGAGCTGCTTATGCAATGAATGCCTTTATTCCAATTTTCATTCAATGTGATAGTAGTGATGTAGCAGTTGTACCCCAAGTAAAGGCCTCACATAATGAGAAGCCAACATTTTTTGTATATGATAAATATCCAGGTGGGATTGGCTTGAGTGAAAAGGTCTATGATTTATGGGAGGAACTATTAATTAAAACATTAGAGCATGTTTCAAATTGTCCATGTGAATCAGGTTGTCCATCCTGTATTGGAGCGCAAGACAGTTTACAACAGGGGAAACAAAAGGTAATAGGTCTTCTTCAAATTTTAAATTAAAAATAAAAATAAAAGGAGGGCTTAGGAGGAAAAAGTATAACACTAATCCTTCAAGTCCTCTTCTTTAATTAATTTATAAATCATTTTACGATTAATACCTGTTAGTTCTTCTAGTTGACGACCAGAGGCGTTCGGATGTTTTTTCAAGGTCATATGAAGTAATCTTAACCTTTTTGACCTTAGTTCATCACTCCTTTTTGCAAGAGCTATATTTTTAAATTTACCAAATCGTTTCTGGTCTGATTCTAGAGTTGAAACATTAGAGTGCATAATTTCAGATAGTCGATGTAATGTTGTTCCAGGGTTTTCGTTCAAATATTTTTGACATGCATCATAACGGGCTCTAGATTTTTCTAGTAATCTTTCTTCCACTATCTCTTTAGTAGATTGAATAGGGATACTTATTGGCAATGTAACACCTTGAGGTAATAAGCTATTAAGGATTAATAGATCTTTTTCAACATCAAGAGTTGCAGTAGGGAACATCATCCCAATTGATTTCTGCTGATCTTCTAATGATAACCATGTATCGAAATTCGCTACGGTACTTAAAAAGCTAACAACAGTTTCATAGTTTAATTTATTTGCTTTAAGTAGTGAAATTTTATTTTTGTCACGTTCAAGACTCTTTTCTATCGCTTCAAGCTCTTTATCTAATTTTGCTCCTTCTTCATCCAGTTTTTCTATAGACCAACGACCACTAAGATACACTTCTAATAGCCTGTCCTTTTTAAGATGAATTTCAGATGCTTGTTTTTTGTATAGTTTTATCGATCGTTCAAGATCACTTATTTGACTATTATCATAGTTTGCTGGGTCAATATACTGCTTAGCAATGTTTTCGCTCTTCAGAATATCCTTTACAGCCTCTATAAACGATTTTTCTACTCTTCTAGTATTTATATAAGGTTTGACCTCACAACGCTCTCTAGTGCCCTCATAGGTGTGCATAAGAGCATAGTTATCCTCTTTGTTAGACTTGCTAATTTTGTGTACGGAGATGGCATTTCCACATGAGGAGCATTTTATATCTATACTACGTAAAATGTGTGGATCAGCAGCTTTTCTATTTCGTTTACCGGCTAAGATATCTTGTATAGTTTCAAAATCTTCTAAAGTACGAAGCTTTGGATAAATATCAGGAACACTAATTGTTTCACCAGTACTAAATGTTTTTCTTAATACCCCGTGATAACAAGGGTTTTTTAATTTCGAGAGGACTTGATTTTCTGTCCATTTCTTACCTTTAGAAGTTGATGTTCGCAAATTTAAACGACGAGCAATTTCTTTTGTACTTACACCCTCAGATAAATACAAGTGGTCTATAAAAGGTATTATCCAAGATCTGTCTTCGTTCACTGATAAAGTTTTTGTTTTTTTATCGTAATTGTACTCTTCAGGTTGGACTCCCCAAACATTCCCTTCACGAGTGAATTGACGTTTTCCTCGCATCATTTTACGCACAATAGCTCTTTTTTCACGTTTTGCAATCAAGTTTTTAATATCACTTATAAACTCATCGTCTTCATTAGCTAAATCTGTAATCATCCCAGGCTCAGCTATTTTCACTTTATTTTCTCGCAAAATACCTTTTAGGTATTCCCAGCTCATAGTGTCTAGACGAGAGAGGCGATCTTGATCTATAACTAATACAATATCAGCATTTCCTTCTTCTACACAGTCTAAAAGGGCGTTTAGACCAGCTTTATCAAGCTTGCCTCCTGAATCTGTATCTTGGAATGTAGCAACAATTTCCCACTCTTGTTGTTTGGCATAACGAGTTAACTCAGTTTCTTGCGCAGCTAAACTAAATTTTTTCTCCTGTAGTTTGGTAGATACTCTGTAGTAGAGAATAGCGCGTATATTAGTACTCATAATCAACTTTCCTTTCAAAGCTTAAATTTTGAAAATTAAGGTCATTATTAGCTTTACAAATATTTGATCTATATGGTAATATTAAACCAGAACAAGTGTTCTTAAAACAAAAATGTACAAAAAATTATTTTTCACCTTTGATTGTACGAAGTGCCAGCAAGTAAGCTTTTGCCATCTCAATTTCTTCTTGTGTTGCTGGTTCAGTACCTAAATTAAGGTAATCTTTAGGTATTTTCTTTTCAACAATGTATCCAGAACTTGGTTCGTTTACAAAAGATGGACTAGATTCGGAAAGAGGGTAACTATTCTCACGAGCATTCATAAGGATCTCATATTCATTTAGCACACTTACTGGGGCTTCTTTTCCGTATCTTTCTACTGAATCAATGATAGTTTCTTCTCTGTGCTTGAATAACTCTTCTTCCGAGTAATCATAAATTTTTGATAAGACAAGGAGCATATTTGGTGAAGGCATTCGTTTAGCACGTTCACATAGACTGATAGCTTGCGCTGAGAAGCCACTTCGGTTAGCAACTTCACCAAGTGTTAATTTTTTAAGATTACGAAGCAATTTAAGTTTGTCACCTATGATAGGGCTGATTAAGAATACTCTATCGATAATAGGGATTTCATCATCTTTTATTTCTATTGGAGTATTAATTTCTATATTTTGATCTCTTTTATTCTTTGGCATAAGATTCACCTTTTCTATTAAAATTTTTTAAAAATGTAAATAAATACTTGATTTATAAACCAAGAGTTGATAATATGGGAAATACAAACAAGCATTACACTGGACTAAAGCAATTTAGGCACTTGATTTTTCTAATAATCTTCTGCTCTGTCCACAAATGTTCTAGTTTGGTTATATTTTTACCTCTTTATTAAACTGCTGGTTTATATACTTTTATATCCGGTTTATAAACTATTGGTTTAGGTCTATTCCAAAATAAAAGGAGGCGAGTGCCACCATGTTACCTATCGATATGGAAATCGTTACAATTGTCTCTAATTTACCAAAGAAGATTAGTCAGTTATCAAAACTTGATCCTGCAGCCGCAATCGACATAATGCAATCGTGGGGTGACGGTAAAAAAGATGTTAAAAGACTTTGGAAAGAAACAAATGATTTACTCGATGCGCCAACATCAAGTGAATCAGCATAACTTATAGGCAACAAAAGTAAGAGCTTGTTGACTATAATCAATAAACTAATTGTTTACATTCTAACAGATTTTAGGCTTTAATTTCAAGGTTTTTATGTATTTTTTTAAAATAACTAACTTAAATAAACCTAAAACACAAAGAAAGCCAGGTGCTGCTATGCAGAAATACGCTACTTTTATGTCCGCCATTCTTACTGCAGGGGATGTTTGTCGAGTATCACAAGATGTACGAAACTTAAGAGCCGAAGGTGATGATCTAGAAGCGAAAGTAAGGATACTAAGGCAAACAAAACCAAAACATCGTGCATTCATCAGGATGGCTGCTAAGTTAGAAAAGTCCACTGTTTAAATAGATTGCGAGACACTGTTCTCGCTTTGGTAACTTTAAAAGGTAGAGTTCCCAGAGCGGTAACAGATATCGCAGGGCTATCAATAGCTCGCAAGGAAATGGACTAGAAATACCTTGCATTATTAAAAACGAGGAGGAAACATTTCATGAAATCAACAGGTATCACACGTAAAGTAGACGAGCTAGGACGCGTTGTAATTCCAAAGGAGCTTCGCGATAATTTGGAAATCAAAGAGAAGGATCCATTAGAAATCTTCACTGAAGGTGGCAACATCATTCTTCGTAAATACGAGCCAGTAAGTGAGAGCAAGATGCGTACTCAGTTTGAGCTAGAAAAGCTGATTGGCGAACTAACAACAGAAGAGCAAAAGCGTGTAATTGAAGATGCTATTAAACTTTTAAAAGGGTAATTGCATATGAAAAACGGAAAACGGAAAACGTTTAACAGTTGCTCAGAGAAAGTATCTCCAGTCACTGAACCTAAATAGTGATAACTGGCTAATCTCAAAATGCACTCCTGAAGAGTGGGAGCTAATGCATCGATATACAGGACAAGCCAAAGTAATACCTGCACCATAAAACTGTATAGGAGGACAAGCTTATGAATGATTTACAAATCAACACCCAAATTCAACAATCTGAAGCTAACGGTTTATATCAGCAAATCGAAGATATCAAGCGTAAACGTGCAAATCTAAAAGATGAACAGGACAAGCTTGAAGCTAAGTTGTTTGATCACATTCAAAAGCACGGAAAAGTACTAGCATACAAGAATGACATGCCTTATGTACTGACTGTAGGAAATGTCACAAAAAGTGTGCTGAATAAAAAGGAGCTTGCTGAAGAACTTGAGGTTCCGCAAAAAGATTTGAACACTCAAGGTATTGCTGAACTTGTTGAAGAACAACGTCTCACTAGTGATATGATTCGTTCAGCTACCTATAGTGAATCGGATTTGAAGTTAAAAGCTCGTAAAGCTAAAAAGTCTGATATTGAATTAATCTTTGGAAGGTAGGTGGGAAGATGAATCCAAAAGCACCAACTGATATGTTTGGTAAAGAGATTAAAGAGGGTGATGCTTACTTCATAGTAAATGATAAAGCAATCCATCTCGACTCAATCGAAGATTATTTTATTGAGGTATTGGGCGCAACAGTCCATGAACGTAAAAAATCGCTAACTGCTGGAACAGTTAACGATCACTACAAATCACACCAATGATTCAGTGCTATTGTAGCACAAAAGGAGAGAAAACAAAAATGAAAATTGAAGTTACCCATGTTATTAAAGCAGATTCACAGATTATAAGTTTATTTAGTGCATTCCTTGAAGCAATCGGTAGTCAATCGCAAGATATTAAAGTAGCTGATGCAGTTGAGATTACAAAAACTCCAGATGTTTCTACAAATAAAGATTCGTCAACCAAAGCAACCAAACGAACGTACCTTTTCCATGAAGAATCAGGTGCTGTTCTTGAAATAAATAAAGGAGAAGAATTAACTAAGCACCTTGATCAAGGTCTAGTAGAAATCTCTAAAGCTGAATATGATCGAATCCAAGCTGAAAAACAGGCTCGTATTGATAAAGCAAAAGATCAAGCTGAAGCTGAAGCCACAGAACAGTCTAACAAAGAAGAGTCTGTTGACCACGGTATTACGATTGAAATGGTTCGAGCTGAAGCTAAAAAGTTAACTTCAAATGGACGTCAGGCTGAATTCAAAGCAATTCTAACTTCTTTTGATGCGCCTAAGCTTACAGCTGTGCCTGAAGCTTCGTTCCCTGAATTATTAACAGCAATTAAGGAAGCTGTAGGTGAAGAGTAATGACAGGACATAGCGAACGTGCCCATGCACTATTAAGTGCCTCAGGATCAAAGCGCTGGTTAACATGTACACCCTCTGTAAGAGCCGAAGGGTTGTACATGCAAGAGTTAATCAATCAAGGGATTTCTGAACAAGAAAGTCCATTTGCTGAAGAAGGTACGCAAGCCCATGAATACAGTGAGATCATTTTAGAACGTGAACTTGGGACAATCACAAAAGCACAAGCAACTAGACGGATCAACAAGTTCAAAAAGGAAAAGCAGTTCTACGGTCCAGAGATGGAGGATATGGTTGAAGTCTATACGGACTTTGTCATGGAACGTGTGAACGCTGCACGGTTAGAAACACCAGATGCACTTGTGCTAATTGAACAGCGACTTGATTTCAGTCAGTGGGTACCTAAAGGGTTTGGTACTGGAGATGTTCTTATCGTACGAGATGGAGTTTTAGAGATTATCGATTTGAAATACGGTAAAGGTGTACCAGTAGATGCTTATGAAAATCCTCAGTTAAAGTTATATGCTCTTGGTGCCATAACAGCTCATGATGTGTTGTATGACATTCAGGAGGTACACATGACAATTGTACAACCGAGACTAGACAACATCTCGACTTTCGAAATGTCAGCTGATGATTTATATAAATGGGCTAATGAAGAGGTAAAGCCTAAAGCTGAAATGGCTGATAACGGTGATGGTGATTATGTACCTGGTGAACATTGTCGATTCTGTAAGATCAAATCTAGTTGCCGTGCTAGAGCCGATGAAGCACTTGAAACAGCCAAAGCTGAGTTTGCTGAAGATGGTTCTATTGAACTTGATACACCTGAACCAGCAACACTCACAGATGCTGAATTAGCTGAAATCCTATTCGTGGTCGATGATATTGAAAAATGGTGTAAGGACATTAAAGCTTTTGCATTGGACCAAGCACTTAACGGGACAAGCTACGAAGGATTTAAACTAGTTGAAGGTCGTAGCAATCGGGCCATTACCGATGAAGCAAAAGCAATTGAATTGCTACTTGAAAAAGGTGGAGTTAAAGAAGATGACTTATACGCTCCACGAAAACTTGAAACAATCACAAACCTAGAAAAGAAAGTCGGCAAAAAAGCTTTTGCTGAGATCTTAGAAGGCGTAATTGTAAAACCACCAGGTAAGCCAGTACTTGTTACTGAAGATGATAAGCGTCCATCTATTCAATCAGCTGAATCAGCTACTAATGATTTTGCTGACGATTTACTTGGTTAATTCGTAAACCGATGGTTTATAAAAAGGTTGATTGAAAACAGTTGGTTGATAAAAAGAGAGGTGACAGGCATGAATACAACAGCAAAGGGCTTAGGTGATCGTAAAAGACAAATCATCCTATTCATACACGATTTTAGACAACAAAATACGTTTGCACCTACAGTGCGAGAGATTGCAGAAGGTGTCAGCCTCTCTTCCGTATCAACTGTACAAAGACATTTAATTAACTTAGTTGAAAAAGGTTATATCGAAATGGAACAGCAAAAACCTCGTACCATTCGATTAACTGAAAAAGCATTACAAGACTTTTAGGAGGGTTAACAGATGGGTGATATTGCAGATTGGCATATCGAGCAGTATACAAGTGGACGGTGGGCAGTTAGCTCTTATCGAACAAAAACAATAAAACCAACATTGGAGGATTTTAAAATGGCAAAACGTGAAGGTACTAAAGTAATTACTAATGAGGCTCGCATGAGCTATGCAAATGTATGGGAGCCAAAAGCAATTGAAGGAAATGAGCCTAAATATTCTGTGGCAGTACTTATCCCAAAATCTGATACAGATACAATCAAAAAAATCAATGAAGCAATTGAAGCTGCTAAGCAAGAAGGTAAAGCAAAATGGAATGGTAAGATTCCAGGCAACCTTAAAACGCCTTTACGTGATGGCGACGAAGAGCGTCCAGATGATGAAACGTATGCAGGACACTACTTCTTCAATGCAACATCTAAAAATAAACCCGGCATCGTGAAAAAGGGTACTGGTGCTGTCGTTGAAATCACAGATGAGGATGAGTTTTACAGTGGTTGCTACGGCAAAGTTTCAGTTAACTTCTACCCATTCAACGCTAATGGTAATCGCGGTATTGCAGCTGGACTACAAAACTTATTCAAAACTCGTGATGGTGAACGTCTAGCTGGTGGTGCATCTGCTGAATCTGACTTCGCTGATGAGGTGGACAACGATTTTAATGAAGACGAGGATTTACTCGACTAAAACTGCATAAGGAAGGTCTATTTTTAGGCCTTCCCTTCTTTATACCTAAAACACCTATTTAATAGGAAGAAATACAAGTTTTTAGGTGTAACGAAGGGAAGGAGGAAACAATTTGAGGTTACATCGTAATCGAATTAGAAAAGCAGATGTAAATGAAATAGTTATCGACAACTTTGCTGGTGGAGGAGGAGCAAGTACAGGTTTTGAGATGGCAACAGGAAGAAGTGTAAATATCGCAGTTAATCACGACATAGCAGCTATTGAGATGCACAAAGCGAATCATCCGGACACTGAACACTATCAAGAAAATGTATTTGCTGTTAATCCAGTTGAAGCTACAAAAGGTCGACAGATAGGGCTATTTTGGCTCAGCCCTGACTGCACACATCATAGTAAAGCTAAAGGTGGTAAGCCTGTAGAACAACAAATAAGAGCACTAGCTTGGCTTGCTATTCAATGGGTAGTCGCACTTTATAAAACAAATTGTCACCCACGAGTAATTATGTTGGAAAATGTACCAGAGTTTGCAGATTGGGGACCCTTAAAAGATGGAAAACCAGATAAAGAATTAAAAGGCGAAACTTTTAAAAGCTTCGTTAAATCCTTAGAGGTTTTCGGATATGAAGTGGAATGGAAAGAACTTGTTGCGTGTGATTATGGAGCGCCAACAAGTAGAAAACGATTCTTCTTAGTTGCTCGATGTGATAGTGAGGCAATCGTTTGGCCTGAACCTACACACGGAGATCCTGAAAGTTTAGCAATAAAATCAGGGAAATTAAAACCTTGGAGAGTAACTGCTGAAATCTTGGATTGGAGTTTGCCTGTCCCAAGTATATTTGACCGCAAAAAGCCTTTAGTACCAAATACCTTAAACCGTATTGAAAAAGGGTTATATAAGTTTGTTATTAATGCAGATGACCCGTATATGGTCAGTGAGGATATAGCTGCATATTTAATCAGTTATTATACAGAACGCACTGAAAATGAAGTAAGAGGATTATCACTAAATTCCCCTTTACACACAATAACAGCTGGAGGTAATCGCTTTGCCGTTGTTTACGCATTCATGACTAAATATTATGGACAAAGCACTGCACAGGGACTAAACGAACCACTTCATACTATTACAACTAAAGACCGTTTTGCGCTAACAACTTGTGTAGTAAAAGGTAAGCAAATTATTGATATCGGATTAAGAATGATGCAGCCACATGAATTATTTGCTGCACAAGGCTTCCCAGATAACTACGTTAGAACTGGCACTAAAGCTGAACAAATACGTAGGGTTGGAAATAGCGTGCCACCTCAATTAGTTGAAGCTTTGGTTCGAGCCAATCTTCCTGAAATGTGTACAGGTCAGTCAAGATTTAAGAAGGAGGCTATCTAATGAAACCAAAGTTTGAAGTAAATCAACGTGCATGGGTGTCAGTCAGAAACACTGTGGAACAATCCAAACCGTACATTACTGAACACATCATTACTCGTATTGAAAAAGGTGGCATTTATGCTAGGCCATTGAATCACTTACACGAACGTCGCTTTCACTCCAATACACTAACAAGCAAGCACAAAAACAGTAAGTATGAATTTAAGCTATGGGCTAGTGTCGAGGACTTCTGGAAAGCTGTGGAGGAGGGGATGTATGGTGGCGAAAGCTAAGAAATATCAGCCCCTAGAAGTTGGTCAGCGAGTTTGGATTGAGCCTGTTGAAAGGTTTTTACGACAAGACAAGCGCTCAATATCTGAACATGAAATCATCGAAGTAAATAAGACAAGTGCTTATGCGATGCGACTAGAATTAATCGAGAAGCACAAAGACAACTTACTGGAAAAAAAGTTCTTAGCAGAGCGTATCAATCAACGCTCACATGAAGTGAAGTCCAGTGGTTGGGGTACTCATTATCGTCTGTGGCTCACAAAAGAAGGATTTGAAGCGTCAGTACAGCATCAGAAAGATTTAAAGATAGCTCGGAAGAAAGCACATGAGCTAGTAAGTAAAATGACTTTGACACAACTTCAAGAATTTTTAGGTGGTGGGAATAGGTGAATTTCGAAAAAGGAACAAAAATCAAACATTATAAAGGTGGCCAATATACTGTAATTGGAATAGCTACGGAATCAGAAACAGCTGATGAAGTGGTTGTCTATCAAAACGATATCGATAAAAAAATTTGGGTCAGACCAATTGATATGTTTTTTGAAGAAGTTCGTTTTAAGGGAAGATGGGTTAAACGTTTTGAAGTTATTGAAGGTGATTCAGAATGAAAACACTCAACATCGACATCGAAACATATTCAAGCTATGACCTAAAAAAAGTTGGTGTCTACAAGTACTGTGAAGCTCCTGACTTTGACATACTCATCTTTGCTTATTCAGTAGATGGGCAACCAACAATAACAGTTGAGCTTGCTAGAGGTGAAAATATACCACCTGAAATAATTGAAGCTTTAGATAACCCCAAGGTGTTAAAGAAAGCATTCAATGCTCAATTCGAACGAATTGCGTTAAGTTCTTATCTCAAACGAAACTATGAGCCTATTGAGATGTTTAGAAGCTTTACAGACCTTGGCTTCTTAGATCCTAAACAGTGGCGCTGCACAATGGTTGACGCCATGAAAGCAGGACTACCAGCAACACTTAAAAACTCTGCTCTTGCATTAGAGCTCGATGAACAAAAAGATAGCGCAGGTACACTCTTGATTAACTTCTTCTCGAAACCACGTAAGCCGACTAAAAATGATAAGCGAACACGTAATATGCCTGAAGATGATTTAGAAAAGTGGAATGCATTTGTTGACTATTGCCGACAGGACGTAGAAACAGAAAAAGCTGTCGGAGATGCGGTGGACAAGTACCTTAACCTTGGAAGTAAATCAGATCGTTTCGAGATGGCACTCTATCACTTAGACCAGGAGATTAATGACCGTGGTGTCCTGTTAGATATGGATGTGGTAGATGGAGCACTTGCAATCGATGAAGCTTACAAAGCGATTCTGATGAAAACTGGACAAAGTATCACTTGGCTTAAAAATCCAAATAGCCCGAAACAACTGATGGAGTGGTTTAAAAAGCAAGGTTTAGAGCTTCCGAATCTTCAAAAAGAGACAGTGAAAAAGGCCATTGAAAAAACAGATGGCGATATACGTACCATGCTTGAAATCAGGCAGGAACTATCTAAAACAAGTACAGCCAAGTTTGTCACGATGAAAGCTGCTGTTTGTTCAGATGGACGCGTAAGAGGTTTACTACAGTTTTACGGTGCAAGTCGTACCGGAAGATGGGCTGGACGTTTGGTACAGGTGCAGAACCTACCTCAAAACAAGATTTCAGATATTGAAGTTGCTAGAGAAATAGTTGAAAATTCTGACTTAGAAACTCTTGAATTGTTATATGACCAAGTGCCATTCGTTTTATCACAGCTAATCCGAACAGCCTTTATTCCAGTCGAGAAAAAGACTTTTGCAGTAAGTGACTTCTCAGCTATTGAAGCTCGCGTAATTGCTTGGCTAGCCGGTGAGAAATGGCGCTTAGAAGTGTTTAATACACACGGTAAGATTTACGAAGCTTCTGCAGCACAAATGTTTAAAGTGCCAATTGAAACGATTGATAAGGGCTCACCATTACGCCAAAAAGGTAAAGTTGCAGAATTAGCACTTGGCTACCAAGGCGGAGAAAATGCGCTTATCTCTATGGGTGCTCTTGATATGGGTATCCCACAATCAGAACTTAAACCGTTGGTTGATGCGTGGCGTAAAGCAAACCCTAAAATTAAAAAGCTTTGGTGGGATATAGAGGCAGCTGCTATGCGAGCTATCGAGAATCCTGGTGACGTCATTCCATTTAATAAGGGTATGTATTTCTTCATGCATCACGGCTCTCTTATGATGCAACTACCAAGTGGTCGTAGACTTTGCTACTACAAAGCTAGATTACGTGATCATCAAAAGTTTGAAGGTAAACAGGAAATCGTTTTTTGGGGTGTTGATGGTACCACAAAAAACTGGTGTGAGACATCAACATACGGAGGGAAACTTACCGAGAACGCAGTCCAAGCGATTGCCAGAGACTGCTTAGCAATGTCGATGTTACGCCTAGACAAAGAAAGATACGAAATTGTCATGCATATTCATGATGAGGTTGTTATGGAGTTAGAGGAAGATACAACAATTGCAATAATTGAAGAAATCATGGGTCAACCTATTAGCTGGGCTGAAGGACTTCCTTTAGAGGCTGATGGCTTTGAAACACCATTCTATAAAAAGGATTAGGAGGTATTTGTATGTCAATGGATTTTGGACAAACAGGAGTAAATTGCAGAAGTTCACTAATAACGAAGAATTATAAACTTTGTGACTCGGTAAATGCTTATCATCAAATCTGTTTCGATGCATCTAAAGAAGACATGTGTGATGCCGTACTGGGAGCACAAATTGCAAACCTTAAATTTGCAATCGACAGGGCAATTGATGCTGGTGATCGCTATGCTTTTCTTGCTTTATCTGGTCAGCTAAAAGAACTACTAGCAATGGTAGGTGAAGCAAATGAAGTTTAAGGAGTGGATTGCACAAGAAATAAAACACTATGAAGTTGAAATTAAGGACTTCAATAAAACAATCGAGGTGTGTCAAACTGATTTGAAATCAGAACAGCAGCAAAAGCGTGAGATTGGTCGAAAGAATGAAGAAAATCGAGAACAACATGATCGAATAGATGAAAGAATTACTTATATTAAATCTCGGATTGAGACATTAAAATCTCAGATTTGTGTACGTAAATCAAGTATTTCTGACTTTAAAAATCTTAGCCAAACAAAACCTGTTCGCTTAAAAACAGATGCAGTAGTTAACTCAAAAATCATCGATGAAATGCTGAAGAAGCTATCAGGAAAGTTTTGGACAATTGAATATACACAGTACCAGGATGGTTTACAAATGGCTTACTTAAATACTCACACAGGTTCAAAAGGTAGTTTAAAAGTATACTTTATAGCAGTTATTTCTGACAATGTTGAACTTTCATTATTCGAGAAGGGAGATGTCAAAGAATGCTCAATACACTCATGAAACACGCAAAGCACTTTACAAATTTTGAACATGAAAAAGATGTATGTCATGTTGTCCATATTGATTCTGATGGAAATGTTTTCATGACAAATGCGATTTCTGCAGTTCTAGTCAAGAATGTGTGTCCAGATGAACCAAATCGTACAATCACACTTGATAACAAACCTTCTAAAGTACCGGTATATGATTACTCGAAGTTCTTCAACTCTGAAATAACAGAAACACTTGAATTAGATGTAAAAGAAATGCTGCTCTTAACACAAGCATTAGAGGCAGTGAAAAAGGTAGAAGGTGGATCACCTCAGGGAGCATTCAGATTTGAGACAGAAGGTGACCAATACAAAATATTCTATCAAGGTATTGAGTTTACCAGTACCTATCAGCTGACGGATAAAGATCCAAACCAAAGTGAGATTAATATTCATTTTGATGTTTCATTACTAGCAAAGGCATTCAAGTTGCTAAAGGATTTAGGTTTACAAACTTGTAAGATGCAGTTTACTGGCAAGTATCGACCATGCTATTTCAGTTCTGCAGATGAATCGATCCAAATAGTTGTATTGCCTTGCAGAACTCATTAGAAAGATTTTGTTCAGTAAACGAGGTGAATAAATGAGTATCAATGATAAAATCGACCATATTTTAACGTATGGTCAGTATATTGCTATATCACAAACAGAAGCAGATGAAATTATTAAAAAGGCAAGAGAGAAGGCTAATGAATTTACATCTGATTTGATTTCAGATGGCATAGTAGTGTACTCATTAAACGAAATCTAAAAATAAGAAAGAAAATGTTCAGAAAGAAAGAAGGTTTAATATGTCTGAAAATGAACTTTATGATTTTATAAAAGAGCTACAAGGCAGTAGTGTAGAACTTTATAGTTTTGTAGCAGAAAACTGCGATGAAAATTTAACAGAGGATGAAATTGACGACTTGGTATCTGACCTAGAATCAGACAGTTTAAGTTTAAGGGAATTTGTAATTAGAGCATTAGAAGATTAAATTTACTGAACAATATGAGGAAATTATCAACCAAAAAGGAACGAGAACATTCAATAAACGAAGGGATTGAATTTATGAAACCGTTAGTTAAAATCATCCGCAAAGTTGATATTGAACGTCAGTACCGTAATATGTTAGCGCTTGAACAAGATTATGAGCTTGCTAGTTTGTCACAAGCATTAAAAGACAATGATAACTCTGAAATTATTCGTAGTAAGAAGCGCCTTAAAGAAATTCATGATGATCTTGAAGCAATGGCAAATTACAGTTAGAAAGTAGGTGAATTTATGGACCGCGAGGAGGCTAATGCCAAACGGAAAGAGCTAGGTTTGCAAGAACGAAGATTGACTGACAAGCATTGCACCAATTGTTCTGTAAAAGGACAAGACGTAACAGCTTGTGAGGGTTGTCCTATTTTCAACAAAATAACTGGAATTGGTAAAAAGTACATCGCTGTTACTCGCAACTATCGTAAAGCTAACAAGATTAAAGGAATTGATAGTTCCTTAATAGCTCCGGTAGAACCAAGGGTTGTAACGGCAACAGCGCTTGCTTGGATGGAGTGGAAACAAGTTGCAAAAGAACACAGTATTAGTAGAGAGACTTTTAGTGCAAGGATGAAAACAGGAATGAATCCAAAGGATGCTGCAACTCGTTCTACTCGAAAGAGACGTTTTACAGATGAACAAATTGCTACTGCATTGAAAAATGGGATACCTTACGGAACTATTATTACTCGAATAAAAAGAGGCTGGTCATTAGAAGATTCCACAACCATACCGGTGCATCAAAAATCAAGCAAGAGAGGATCCTGCTAATGAATCTAGATGCGTTATTTAAACAAAGGTTATCCTTATTGGCTGAGATTAATAGGCTAACAGAGTTAAAGTGTACGGATGATTCAGTATACCGTGCAATCGGTTTAAAACTAGAAGAAAATATTATTGCTATTAGAGCATTACGTGTTCCTTCTGAACCTACAAATCCGGAGCCAAAAGTACAGCCAATAAAAACCAAAATAAAGGAAAGTAAAGGTGAAAAAATGACTAAGCAGTTGACGGTAGAAACCTATCACGAAATGAAAGCACAAGGGTTAACAGACAGTGTAATTCGTAAACGCCTAGGAATCGATAACAATAAGTTCTATAAATTTAAAAAGGATAACGGACTTATTCGTGCTTATGACAAATCTGTTAAAAAAGAAAAAGCTACCCCAGCATTGCGAGAAAAAGAGGTTAATGCTCCAATAGCTGATACTGATCGTATTTCTATTCTTGAAAAGGAATTAAGTGATTTTAAAGCACAGCTAAAAGATGCTTTGTCTTTCATTGAATCATTAAAAACTGAAAATGCTACACTAAATGAGCAAGTTTGGGGTGGCCGTTTGCAAATGCTATACGCAAAACAAGCTGAGCTTGAAAACTTTATCGCTGACAAGCATGGTATTGCTATTCATGATTACTTGAATGAACAACAACTTGCTATATTAGTGGAACTAGCCGAATCAGCTAATGAGTGGAAAGGCTTTAAGTACTGGAAGCTTAATAAGAATGTTGATCGTGAGAAGTTACTTGAAGAAACTGTCGATGTACTTCACCTAATTTTAGCCAGAGGAATTGTTCTTGGTTGGCAAGTCGCAACAGTAAAAGCATACAAGACAACATCTATCACTATGCAGTACAAATCACTAATACAAAAAATCGCAACAGATGAAGAATCTCAGAAAACGTACGCTTTAGCATTTAACATGTACATTGGATTAGTAGAGATGTTAGGCTTCACATGGCTAGAAGTAGAAGAAGCCTATGCTAAGAAACATCAAGAGAACATCGATAGACAAAACAACGATTACTAGTTTAATTACGCTGTTTTTATAAACCGCGGGTTGATAAAGGGGCTGAAGCCATGTACCAAAAAGAATATGACAACCTAATACTGGATGTAAAACGGCTTCGTGAAAAGCTTGTACAGATGGATGCCGAATTACAACATTACCGTACCCGTTCTTACAAAGGTTGTGGTAATGAAGGCATCGAAGCTTATGCAGAGTTTAAGAGACGAGAAAAGCTACGTGCTGAGATTCGTAATGAGCTAAAACATAAGAACGTTCGTATCTCAGAGCTTCAAAGGCTGATGAGGCAAGAACGTCAAAGGGAGAATGAAAGACGTTCCAATCTGTTTCTACAACGCTTTAAAGACAATGCAAAATTGGTGATTAATGATGATCAATACGAGCTAATTTTGAAAATGACAATGGACGGTGAAATACAATGTTTGAAAAGTTAAAGGCTTGGTTGGGTAACAAGATCCCTACTAAGAAATCAGCTACGACAGTGGCAGAACAGTACGCTTCTGATTATTACCGAGAACTTACACAATCCCAAACTCATTTGATTGTAAAGCTTGAAGCAAAACTTGCTGCTTATGAGGCTCAACAGTCGAACAGCATATTGGGGGATATCCAGCAACTGTTTGTGAATCAAACGAATAAAGGCATTCGAAAGTATGGTGAAACGGTTCGCGCTGAAAACCTTACACCAGTTGAATGGTGCCAACATGCACTGGAGGAACACGCTGATAGCATGGTGTATCTGATGGCTTTGAAAAAGTCTTTAGAGGAGAGTGAAGAAAATGGACTTGAAACAAGCTGAAGCAGTAATCGAACGTCATGAAAACGGTGATATGGTATATGAGCAAGAGTACATTGATGCATTGGAAGTGGTAAATGAGCATCTAGTAAAACAATCTTCTTACTGGAAAGCTGAAGCATTATCAGCTCGTACAGCTTTGAAATATGCACAAATGTATAGCCGAACAAGTTTACGAGATTGGAAGGGGAATGAGACAAGTGGTTGAAAAAGTGAAAGTTAGTCGTGAGGTTGCAGAGGCAATCGAAGCTTTTAAAACTATGCAAAAAGAGAGATTCAATATTACGGATTTAGATGAGCAATTTAATATTGCAATTAACTGGTGGATTAGCGAAGAATTTCATGAGTTTGGAGATTTCCAAACAATCCATGATTTGAAGTTTATTGATTTCTGTAATGCATTTTACTATGGCTATGAAGTTGAGAAAACGCCAGAAGAACGCATTTTTGATTACTACCAAGTTGCTCAATGGGTACAAATGAAGGATGCCATTATATTTGTTTTAGAAGCTCTTGATATCAAAATCAAAGGAGTGAATGATTGATGAACACTCAAGAATTTAAGCAGAAATTAGATACAAGTTTAGGATTACAAACGATTGTAGCTGGCATGGCAAGGCTAGTCGAAGATGAAGGTTATACACCACATCAAGTTTTTGAATTGATGACAGTTGCTAAACAAAATACTTTCCACGCATTAGCTGAAATGTACAGGGATGTGCATAAAAAATGATAAAAAATTTATTTTGGGCAATTGTCTTCTTAGTTGTAACTGTCGATTTAACTTATGATATTTATCTTCTCTGGGCTTATGATATTTGTTTAGGAAAAATCAATCAAACTTTGTTAGCTGGGCTTTTTGTAATAGGGTTAGCTATTAACGGATTTTCTCGTTTATCAAGAATGGGTAAAGAGGTTAATCAAAAATAATATCCTACCAAAATTTAAAATTATCTGATAAAAAAAGAGCTATAAAGTGAATGCAAACACTCATATGCTCTTGCTTATTTGACACCATCCGAAGGTGATGGTTTTGGTGATTTCATTTCTTTGAACGAGACTATTACAGTATCGATTATTACAAAAGTTAATAGAGCTTCTGTTATAAATTTAAATGGATCTGTATTTAAACGGTTTTCAAAATTAATTATGTTGAATGAAACATAAACGATTGATAAGAGTATATAGATATGAATTCTAAAAAGACCTCTTGAAACACCTCTCTCAATTAGTTTAATAAAATCATGCACAAAATCTGAGTTGTCTATGTATTTAAATATTGTTAATGAAGTTAAATATAGTTTTTTAGAAATAGGTACATGTGCATAAACTATTGTTGTAGTGGTTAATGCCAAGTAACCAAATGTTTGATTTGAAATACTAGTACCGTTATCGAGTAAAAATTGCGCCCCGAATACAATTATGTTGTAAATAACTACTCCCAGCAGTATTGGAAGCAAAAAGTTTACTAACAAATTTAACGTTATGTATAAGAAAAATATTAAAATAGCAGCGATTACTAACAAGGGTGACCCTAATAGAAAGTAGACAAATTTATTTAACGTAATTTCTTCAATATTTTGTACCTTCTCCTGTGTATTTAATATCTTTCTTGTTGTAAATAAACTAAGCCAAATTAGAAAAGACCAATAAGCGATTGACAATACCATTTGTTACTCCTCTAAGTCTTTAATTGAATCTATAATATTTTACCAGATAAAAGAAAAAGTGTATATAAAGCTTTTCATTGAAAGGGTGGTAAATGAATGTGCCTATTAAATAATCTATTGGAGGTAGTCGAGAAATCAAATAGCGGCTTTCGACTATTCCATCGTATCTCATTTAATAATGGGCAGTATTGGTTAAGTGTTCAAGCAAGCTATGGACACTACTGTACTCCACGTAAAACACTTAAAAAAGAACAATACACTGCCTTTGAGGTCATGGCTGAAACACCACTTGAAGACAGACCCACTAAATGGGAGGAATATTACGACTGTTACGGTGTGTATGGTTATGTGCCACGGGAGGAAATAGAGGATTTGATTCAGATTTTGGCTGGAAAATATGGTTTGGACAGTTGAACACTATGATGGGTTAATGAAATAAAAAAATTCATCACTCGAAAGTGATGAATTGGGTGCTATTAGTCTTGGTTTCTTATATCAACCGTTTTACCAATTTTAAACTAACTCCTCAGAAGCCACATAGACTAATAGCGTGATAGTAGTAAACATTACCATAACAATCAACTCCCGAATTTCTTTAGTCAATGATTCCCATGTATTCGACATAGCAATTGATAGAGAATTAGCAATGAAAATACCAATAATCCAATACTTGCTACTCAAAGCAATGTTTATTTTCTCGGCGAGGAGTGCAGGGCTCGAACCTGCAACTGATGTATACTCACTTAAAGTATTAATAAATTATAGATTAACTTTAAAATATTGTCAATTATCCTCGTAAAGTTGGTATTCATGGTGGTTGAAATTACGATTTTAATTTAGCGGTCGTGCTTGCTATGAAACTACTAAATGATTTTCTTTTAGACTGTTTTTCTTGCTCATACAGTTTTTCATCGAGGATTAATTCGATCCCAAGCTTAACGTCAGGGAAAAGAGTTTTGCATTCGTCTTCGCTTAATTCATGTATCCCTTTGCTCATTATTCCGTAGATTGCTCTATTCTCAACTAGAATATCAGGTAGTCTACCCTTAAGAAGTTTGATTTTTTCATCCATTCTAGATTCTAGATATAACTTTTCATTCCATGGTTCATTGTTTTCGTTGTCTTCATTGGATTTAGCCTTTATATGCATCTCTTCAATAAGATTTTCAAATATACGTCTTAGGTAAACAAATGATCCGGCCCCTACACCATGTGAATGTAGTCCAATTGCTTTTGAAAAATCATTATAATCCCTCTTAAGTAATTTCTTATACTTATGGATACTTGGTATTTCAATATCAGCAATTGATGGATATTGCCCAGTTTTTATTAATTGGCTGTTCTTAAAGTAAAAGTTATATGTGAAAATATGGCCATTTCTTTGGCAACGAAAAATTTGAGTTCGTGGTAGACCAAACCTATGCAACATATTTAATAGGGTAATTGTTGAGTCGGTGCTGAGCGGTTTAGAATAAAATTCATTCTTAACCATAACAAAAGTAGACTCTTTTGAACACTCAGGGCAGTAGCAATCAAACTGTAGATCATCGGAATAACAAAATAGTCGAACTAAGTCTCCTTCATTATCTTTGTTTAAGTTAATTGGATTGTAGAGTGAAAGTTTTAAATATAAATCTTCAACATTTTCAATTTCCATGCATCATACACCATCCTTACAATAATTAGTTATATTATACTAATTGTTTCCATGTGAGGCACTATTATTTTTCAGAAAGGATTGAATCACATGCAGCAGTCAGCAGAAAAACCCAAAGTGATTGCAATACAGCATGATGGCATGCTGACGATTGCAACAGCAACATCACGTAGATCAACAGCGTGGAAGAACACAGAAATGACGTACAGTGACTTCCTTAAAAAGCTTTCTACAACTGTACGTACAAAAGAATCCCTTGCGGAGTATATGAAGCTCTCAAAGGACGAGCAGGGCTCTATTAAAGACGTAGGGGGCTTTGTGGGAGGAAGCTTAAAAGGTGGTCGAAGAAAGGCAGATAGCGTGGCTTGGCGACAACTAATAACTCTTGATGCCGACTTCATACAAGGCGACTTCTGGGATGGTGTGACAGCGTTCTTTGACAACGCTTGTGCGATTTATAGTACACATAAGCACACGTCTAAAAAGCCCCGTATACGCTTAATTATTCCACTGTCTCGTCCAGTATCAGCAGAAGAGTATGTAGCTGTTGCGAAGAAACTTGCTGATATGTTTGGCATCGATTATTTCGATGATACGACCTATCAGCCGCACCGTTTAATGTATTGGCCGTCTACAGCTAGTGACGGGGATTACGTTTTTGATTACCAGGATGCAGTTTGGTTGGATCCGGCTGAGATATTAAAGATGTACAACGATTGGCGTGATCCAGCAGAATGGCCAGAGTCTAGCCGTCAACGCGAGAGCCGTAAAAAGATGGCGGACAAACAAGGCGATCCACTATCTAAGCCGGGCATGGTTGGTGCGTTCTGCCGCACGTACTCGATTACTGAAGCCATTGAAACATTCTTATCAGATGTTTATTCTGATGCTGGTGATGGTCGTTATACATTCAACGGAGGCTCCACAACAGGTGGACTCGTACTTTATGACGATCTGTTTGCCTATTCCCATCACGGTACGGATCCAGTGAGTGAACAACTTGTAAATGCTTATGATTTAGTACGGTTGCATTTATTTAATGAGTTAGATGAGGATGCAAAAGAAGGTACACCAGTTAATAGATTACCTTCAGCGAAGGCTATGAACGATAAAGTCCGTACGCTTGATAAAGTGAAAATGATGCTCGCTGATGAACGAATTAAAAGCGCGGCAGAGGATTTCGACCTTGAGGATGATAGAGAAGCCGACAGCGAGGAAAAGGTTCAGGATGATGGGTTGTGGAAGGCAAAATTTGATATCAATAAAGCTGGTGAGCTTGAAGTCACAGCAAAAAACCTCAAATTGATTTTGGAGAATGATCCACATTTAAAAGGATGCTTTGCCTTCAACGAGTTTAGTAGACAACCAGAGATTCTAAGAGACTTGCCTTGGCGTAAAAAAGAGAAGAGTATTGGTTGGACAAACGGTGATGATGAGGACCTACGCAACTATTTAGATATGGTGTGGTCCATCACTGGCAACTCTAAAATTGCGGATGCATTGGGAGGAGTGCAGCGTGCGAATACGTTCCATCCTGTGCGTGATTACTTAGGAGCTTTAGAGTGGGATGGCATAAACCGTGTTGATACATTGCTGATTGACTTTTTAGGTGCTGCTGATACGGAGTATGTACGTACTGTTACTCGCATGACATTGGTTGCAGCAGTTGCACGCATCTTTGAACCAGGTTGCAAATATGATTTCATGTTAACACTGGTGGGGCCACAAGGGCTTGGTAAATCCATGCTGTTTAACATGCTTGGAGGTAAATGGTTCAGTGATAGTTTAACTTCGATTCATGGTAAAGAAGCATACGAAAGCTTACATGGCGTGTGGATTATGGAGATGGGCGAGCTGGCTGCAACAAAGAAAAGTGAAGTTGAAACGATTAAACAATTCTTGTCTAAGCAAGTGGATAGATATAGGGTTGCATACGGTAAACGACCTGAAGAATTCCCACGTCAATGCATCTTTATTGGTACAACAAATGAGCATGAGTTTTTACGTGATCGTACTGGTAACCGAAGGTTTTTAGTAGTGGAGGTACAACCGAATAGTAAACGTAAATGGAAAGAGCTTGATAGCGAGAAAGGCCATCAAGAGATTGACCAAATATGGGCCGAGGCAGTGCATCTGTTTAAAAGTGGTTCACCTTTATACTTGGATGAGGCGATGGCGGCTGAGGCGCTTAATATGCAGTTAGCCCATACAGTAGAGTCGACGTATGCAGGACAAATTCTAAGCTTTTTAGAGAAACCAATTACTTCAGATTGGTATAAAAAGTCGATTAACGACCGCAAATTAGCAATGCGAGAAAACGAATTTTCCGATGATTTCTCAGAAGAGGATGAGGAACTTTTAGAGAAGAATGAAGCACTTGATACCCAAAAATCAGAGGATCGATTACGTGAAAAAGTGTGTGCATTAGAGATTTGGTGCGAGTGTTTAGGGAAGGATAGAGGATCGTTTCCGATGCATGAATCTCGGGAAATAAATTCAATCTTAGCTACTTTACCAGGTTGGAAACCTCACAAATCAACCCTGAAATTTGGTGCGGAATATGGCACTCAGCGAGCGTTTATACGTGTTGAAAAGTAACAGTTTTACCAGAATGAAGGGTAAACAAACTATAAAATTAACGGCAACAAAGTCGAAAAACGGCAACAAATGTTAATGCTTTAAAGCGTTAAAGTGGGTAAACAAAGGCAACAAGGGTAAACCGCGTTTGTTGCCGGTTCTAGAAAGCCTAAACCCTTGAGGTTACTGCTTTTATATATAAAGGTAAACAAAGTAAACAAATAATATCTATTGAGATGTATTATATATATTAGGTATATAGTATAGGTAATATATGTAAATAGAATATACCTAATACGCCTAAATCAATACTACTCTATACGCGTATGTAAGATTGTTGACCTTGTTTACTTTCAACTTGGAGGTAAAAATCAGACATGAGAGAATCGCAAATTGAAAAATATTTGAAACGAGAAATTGAAAAACTAGGAGGGCTTTGTCTCAAATTTGTGAGCCCGGGAAATAAAGGTGTACCAGATCGACTAATCATTTTACCAAATGGACAGGTCATTTTTGCAGAGTTAAAAAATGAAACAGGTAAGCTTTCACCGATTCAGGTGAAAACGATAGAAACACTAAAAGGATTAAAGTGTAGAGTTTTTTGTTTGAATTCTAAACCATCGGTTGATAAACTTGTAGTTGAATTGAGGGATGAACTATGACAGAGTTTGTACCGCACGCATACCAGAGAGTTGCAATTGAAAAGATTATTGAAAACCCAGCCTATGCATTATTACTTGATATGGGCTTGGGTAAAACTGTTTCAACACTTACAGCTGTTGATGAATTAAAATATGATTACTTTGAAGTGGAGAAGGTGTTAGTGATTGCACCTAAACGTGTAGCAGAAGATACTTGGTCACGTGAAGTTGCAAAATGGGAACACCTGAGACATTTAAAAATAAGCAAGGTTCTTGGAACCGAGCAACAAAGACGAAAAGCCCTTCAAAAACAGGCCGACATTTACGTGATTAATCGTGAAAATGTTGAATGGCTCGTAGCCTACTACGAAAACGGCAAAACTTGGCCATTTGACATGATTGTCATTGATGAGCTATCTAGCTTTAAAAATCCCAGCTCTAAGCGATTTAAGGCACTACGAAAAGTGCGTACACGAACAAAACGAGTTGTAGGATTAACAGGAACACCAGCACCAAATAGTCTAATTGATTTGTGGTCACAGATTTACTTGATTGATATGGGAGAGAGACTCGAAAAGACGTTTACGAAATACAAAAGCAAGTATTTCAAACAGGATCCGTATCGTGTATATCACATCGAACTACAAGAAGGTGCAGAACAACAAATATATGGCAAGATGGATGACATTTGTTTGTCCATGAAAGCAAAGGATTACTTGAAAGACTTACCTGCAGCTGTCATGAATGTTGTTGAATTAGAGCTTTCACCGAAAGAGCGAGAACTGTATAACAAGCTTGAAAAAGATTCTCTACTAGAATTCTCTGATGGTGACATTATAGCCACAACTGCAGCTGTACTAAGTAATAAGCTTTTACAGCTTTCTAGTGGTGCAGCCTACAACGATAAAGACGGTGTGCAAATAATCCATAGCGTGAAACTGGATGCCTTAGAGGAAATTGTAGAAGCTTCACAAGGGAAACCAATCCTTGTATTTTATAATTACAAACATGATGTAGAACGAATCAAGAAGAAATTCAAACAAGCGAGAGAACTTGACGATTCTAGTACTATTGAGAAATGGAACAATGGTGAAATTGAAATCCTTCTGGCGCATCCAGCAAGTGCAGGACACGGTTTAAACATGCAAGATGGTGGTCATACAATCGTTTGGTATGGGTTGAATTGGAGCTTAGAACTGTATATGCAAGCCAATGCAAGGCTCCACCGTCAAGGTCAAAAAGAAACCGTGGTAGTTCATCATCTAGTGTTGAAAGACAGCATAGATGAGCGTGTAATGAGCGTTCTACAAGGTAAAGAGCAACAACAGGAAGCCTTGATGGATGCTGTGAAAGCACGTATGAGCGAGGTGCTTGGCATTGATTGATTTAATCATGGAGTACAAGAGAGGTAAAAAAGCCCTTGAGCGAATGAAGTCATATATTACGGATCCGAATGAGTTAAAGATTGTAAACGAAATGATTGCGGATATGGATTATGCTATTGACTGGATGAGACGTGGTGAACGTCCAAACTTCACTGGAAGAGCCATTAAACAAAAAAATGCTTACACAAGACGTTCACTAATCAACATGGACTTATTCCCAAGTCTTGAGGTGGAACCTTCAAGAGAAATTAGCAATGAGCGTAAAAAAGCTGTCATGCAAATTCTTATGTCTTTAACAGAACGACAGATGAATTGTTTTTTACTTCACACAGCACATCTTAGAAGCATGCAGGAGATAGCAGATGAGCTTGGAATTAAGAAACGTACAGTCCAGGAACACATTGATACAGCACGTATGAAAATAAACGAAATGACTAAGAATGTTATTTAGCAACATTTGTACCCGTACGAACCCCGTACAAAGTACCCTTATTAGTGAAGGGGTAAAGTATCGACAAAATGATGAAAGCCCTACACATAAGCCATTCATGCATAAAGCGTGGGTGGTTTTTTCGTTTATTGCAAATACATAAAAAATCCTAAACAGGAACGGAAGTGAGTTGTTTATGACATGACAAATTGGGACATTATTCGAAAAGAGTGGGAGACTACTAGAATCACATTAATTGAGCTTGCAGAAAAGCACGGTGTAAAAGAGGGTACACTGAAAAGCCGAAAGAGCAGAGAAGGGTGGAAAAAGGTTGCAACTAAAAAAGATGCATCCAAAACAAAAAAGATGCAACCATCTAAAAAAGATGCTACATCTAATGCATCAAGAAAGCGAAGTGGAAATCCGAACCCGAAGAATCAATTCACCAGTCGGAACAATCCTAAACTAGATCATGGGCTGTTCGCGAAGTATCTTCCTGACGAAACCCAGGAAATCATCGAAGCAATGAATGCAAAATCTGCTGCTGACTTAATGTGGGATCAAATCACAATACAATATGCTGCAATCTTACGAGCACAGAAAATCATGCATGTCGATTCAAAAGACGAAATGATAAAAGAGCTGAAACGTGAGAAAATGCAAGGTGGTAAAAACCCATCTCAAGAGGTTGAGTATGAGTTCCAATTTGCTTGGGAACGACAAGCGCAATTGCTAACGGCTCAGTCAAGAGCTATTACCGAGTTGCGTACTTCCATTAACCATTTTATCAAGTTAGCTGATGAGGCTGACGAACGTCGCTTGAAATTAGAACAGATGCAGCTATCAATTGATAAAACGAAAGTGGAGATTGATAAGCTTGGTTCAGATGACGAAACAGGATCGTTTGAAATTAAAATTGTTGGCAAAAAACGAGAGTGATTTTATGCAAGAAATATTGGGAAATAAATCCGAGCAGTTAACTTAAAGCCCGATAAATCAACGATGTATAAAATCTTGCATAATCAATAAAAAGTGAAGTTTGAAGAACGTTGATATAACAATGTTTCTAAAATATTCAACTTCCGAAAACTGAAATTATGTAAACCAAAAACGTATTCTATATTCATGGAGCGCATAAAAAAAAGCAACCTTAATTGGCTGCTTTTTTGTCGTTTTGTTCTAAACCTAGAGCGTCTTTAAGTGATGCTTGAAGAATCTGAGAGAAGTTTAACCCAGCATCTTCGGCCGCGTCTCTTAACCAGCGAGGAAGCGTACAGTTTTTTGTAACAGCTTTATTAGCAGCCTCATTACGGTATGGAGGCATGTAAACATCCACAAAGATAATTCGATCAGTAGCATCGAATAATTCAATCTTGTCAGGAGTTGATGGAGCTGGAATAGGTAAATCCTTCTCTTCTAATTCTAGAATACGGAAAGCCAATATCTCTTTTGCTTCTCGGATGCCTGTTAAAATATCTTCAGCAGTAATCGCTGTACCTGGGAAATCAGGAAAGTACATCGAGTAATTGCTTTCAGCTACTTCAGCAACAACTGGATAAACGAAATGATTTGGGTAACTCATTTGTTAATACCTCATTTCTAATTTATTTTTTGTATTTCTTTATTTAATTTCGTTAGAAGGTAAAGTAATGGGTGAAGCAGAGAGGGGTTAGAACTTAACCCCTGAAGTCTGCTCGATACTCTTTAGAGTACCACGTTTGATAACTTCACCATCTCGCTTGTAACTGATGTCTGCGTAGCGAGTTGGGTCATCTTGGTGTATGTACCTTTGATGACTTCCGCCACCCTTATGAGTGGGGGATTTGATGAATCCGTTCTTCCTTAACTTTTGAAGAACTTCTCTTACAGTCACTTGCTTTCCCATTACCTTACCTCCTTTCTGATATAATTATAACACGTGCCATTAATGCGTGTCTATATAAAATTATAAAAATATGCGTGTTTTTTATGCGTGTTTCCGAAAAGGGTTGAGTAAATGACGACAGCAGTTGAAAAAGAAGTAAACCCGCATTTCGAGGATTTCCTTTTCGACTGGCGTTGTAAAACTCAACTCCTTGTCGGTGGATATGGTTCTTCGAAATCCTACCATGTAGCCTTAAAAATACTATTAAAGTTACTTGAAGAAAAACGTACAGCTCTTGTCGTTCGTGAAGTTTACGATACGCATAGAGAAAGTACGTTTTCTTTATTTACAGAAATTATTGAAGACCTTGGGCTCTCTGGAAAGATAAAGACAAGTTCATCACCAATGACAGTTAGGTTTCCTAACGGATCTAAGATAATCTTTCGAGGAATGGATAAACCTGAAAAGCTAAAATCCATCAACAACATTTCGCTGATTTGGTTAGAGGAATGTAGTGAGATTAAGTATGCAGGGTTCAAAGAGTTGCTAGGACGTTTGCGTCACCCAACACTAGACCTGTTTATTATTCTCTCTACCAATCCAGTATCAAAGGGGAATTGGGTGTACAAACATTTCTTTAAGAACGTGATGGAAGAATACTTTGTCTTAGATGATGAGGAACTTTACAAAAAACGAACTATCATAATGAACAACACGTATTATCATCACTCGACAGCTGATGATAATTTGTTTTTGCCAGCAAGCTATATTGAGCAACTGGATGAGATGGCTTCATACGATCCTGATTTGCACAGAATTGCACGTAAAGGGCGTTTTGGAATCAACGGGGTATTAGTGCTGCCGCAATTCGAAACAAAGCCGCACGACCAGGTAATGAACGAAATAGCACTTATTAGAAAGCCAATTCGTAAGAACGGTATGGACTTTGGTTTTGTTGATTCCTACAATGCCTTATTACGTATGGTAGTGGATCATGAGAAGAAGTGGTTATACATCTACTGGGAGTATTACAAGCGTGGTATGACAGATGATAAAACAGCCGATGAACTTGAGGAAGAAGGGCTTAAGAAATCAATTATTAAAGCTGATAATGCTGAGCCGAAAACAATTGCTTACTACAAACAGCGAGGCTTTCGTATGTATGCTTGTAAGAAGCTCACACGTATTGAGAACACAAAGAAGATGAAACGTTTCAAAAAGATTATCTGCTCCGAAACATGTGTGAATACAATTCGAGAATTGAAGGAGCTTACCTTCAAGAAAGACCCGAAAACAGATGAAATCATTGAAGATGAATTTAATATTGATCCTCATACATTCTCTGCAATGTGGTACGGACTTGATGATTACGAAGTGGCAAGTGTAAAAGGTGTCAATTCAAAATAAGGAGGCGTAAACATGAACGAATACATCACCTACATCGATGAAAAAGGCGTTACGTCTCTATTACTTAATAAACTAGTAGATGAGACTAAGGCTGAACGCAACAAGCGACTACTCAACTACAATCGGTACAAAGCAGAAGTATCAGCAGTGCCAATTTTAACACGTAAACCAACTGATTATGCTCAAGGTAATGACCATGTGGTTCGTGTTGACGATAAGGTGAACAATACACTTAATAACCCTTTAGACGCTGAAATTGTAGATACAAAGGTCGGCTATATGTTCGGTAATCCAATTTCATACGTAGTAGACAAACAAGCTCAAGGCCTTGATAAATTATCAGAGGTGATTGAGCTTTTTAATTTGCGTAATTCTGTTGATGATTTGGACAGTGAGTCAGGCAAGAAAACAGCTATTTGCGGTTATTCAGCTCGACTGCTTTACATTGATACGGATGGAAATGAACGAGTTACAACAATAGACCCTTGGGAAACTATCATCCTTTCAGAAACAGCAGATGTTAGTGAACCTAAATACGCTATGCGATATTTCAAAAGTGCTGAACTAGATGCTGAGGGTGAAAAAGTAGAAATCGAGCAACTAGTGTTTTACGATGCAACAACTGAAAGACTCTACGCGCGCGCTGATACTGATTCACCTTTTGTTTTGAAAGACGAAAGGAAGCACTTATTCGACTATTGCCCTTTATTCGGTGTTCCCAATAACGAGGAGCTGCAGGGTGATGCAGACAAGGTGTACAACCTCATCGATGCTTATGACCGAACGCTATCGGATGCATCAAATGAAATTGAACAGTTCCGATTGGCCTATCTGGTTCTTAAAGGAATGGGGATGGATGACGAAGATGCGAAGAAGGTTGCTCGAACTGGCATCTTTGAGTTGATGGGTGAAGATGACGACATTAAATATCTAACCAAAGATGTTAATGATCAAATGATCGAGAACCATTTAAACCGCTTAGAAGAGAATATCATGCGCCTTGCAAAGAGTGTAAATTTCAGTGATGAATCATTCGCAGGTAATGCAAGTGGAGTGGCTATGAAGTATAAACTCATGGCACTTGAGAACAAATGTAAAACGATGGAACGTAAGTTTACTACTGCTCTTCGATACCAATTTAAAGTGCTATGTAGTGCATGGGCAAAGAAGGGCATCTGTTCTAGTGATGATTACTTGAAGTTGTGGTTCGAATACAAGCGGAACATTCCGATTGATTTATTATCAGAAGCCCAAGCTTCGCAAGCGTTAAAAGGGTTAGTGTCAGAGCGTACTCGTCTTTCTAAGTTATCAATTGTAGATGATGTAGAGTATGAACTTGAAGAAATGCAGAAGGATGAACAACTGTTTGGCAACGGACTTGAACCTTTGAACGAGGATGACGATGATTCCAAAGAAGTTGATGACTCATGAATCAACAGGAAATCAACCGTATCTTAGATGGGTTAGAGTCAAGGGCTGAGAAAGACATCGAGGTTGTTTTTACGAGACGATTAAAGACGATACTCGCACAAATGTTAGAAATGCACCGCAAGTTTGGTAAGAACGTCCAAGCTACTTGGACTGATGTCAACAAGTACAATCGCTTCAATCAGGAAATGAAGTTAATCGCTCAACAGTTAAATGCCGATTACAAAGAGATTATTAAGCTCATACAAGCGTCGCAGGAGCGTTTATACATTGAGAGATACTTATTAATGGCTTATCTCTTGCAACAGTCTACAGGTGAGGAAATGGGCTTTAAAATACCATCAGCAGAAGTGATTCAAGCAGTGTTAACTAATCCTGTTGAGTTTTTGACATTACCTAAGGTTTTTGAAGCCCACAGAAACGACATTATCAGGCGGTTGAACATAGAGATAGCCCAGAGTTTGCAGTCTGGCGAAAGCTATACAGACATGGCTATTAGAATTGAAAATGCAATGGGGTGGACACGAAAGAAAGCTATTCTTGTTGCTCGTACTGAAGGCGGCCGTGTGAGGTCGCAAGTTGATCTATCTATCGAAGAACAAGCGAGCAAAACGGCAAGGCTAACTAAGATATGGATGTCATCACTTGACATCAGGGTTCGCAAGTCCCATAGAAAGCTAGATGGTCAGAAGGCTGATAAAGAAGGCTATTTTCACTATGGAAAGTGGAAATCAAAAGCTCCAAGGTTATGGGGTGTTGCATCAATGGATATACAGTGCCGTTGCCATACAATCTATATGGTTAATGGCAAGTTGCCAGAATATCGACGAGGTAGAGACTACATGGACGATACGTACCAAAAACAATTGGCTGCTCGTATTGATGCCTACATGTCTGATTTAGGTTTGACTTACAAACAAGCTTTCAGTAAGGCGTACAAAGAGGTTAAGCCACCTAGTGTTACTATGCCATTTGTGAGTTATGAAGAGTGGAAGAAAAAATTCAGTGGTGAGGGGTAGTAATACTGGATATACACGATCATCTGTTGCATCTTTCAAAGGCTGTTCTTGCGATTACAAGTGATAATGGTGTATTATAGCTTTCAAGTTGTAAACAAAAAGGACGGATGTAATGAAATATAATAAGACAATTATGCTAAAGCTTATAAATGAACATCGAGCATTGCATGATGAATTAAAAAAGCTAAAATCTGAAATGGGTTTAGAGAAAAATTTCGCAGTAAAGGCTTTGTATCATTCATATGTTGCAGAAGATGGTCCCTATATGAAAGAATACCAAGATTTAGAGCGATTATAATAAGACGTTGTGCCACTTAAGAGCTTGTTTTGGACAATCTTTTTTTTCAAAATATGCTCTTTATTTGATCTTCTATCAAGCCTAATATCTGTAATCTCATCTAATCTAACTTTATTATAAATCTACACAAGTCATTCATTTTGAGTGGCTTTTTCTTTTTGTCTTTTTTCTCGCAGACGCTATAAAGAACGAGAAAAATATACTTTCGAACAGTTTAGGGATTCAATTTAATAACTAAATTGGGCAAGGAGGAAAACATGAATCAAAATCCATTCTATCTTAGAACTTTAATACCTTTAGATATTCAAATGCTTGCAGGAGAAGGTGATTCTAATCCGGAGCCAACGCCTGAACCTACTCCGGAGCCAGCACCAGGAGGAAACGGTCAAGGGATTACGTTGTCACTTGAATCGGTTCAATCATTTTTAAACGACAATGATGAGGGTAAGAAATGGCTTCAATCATTTGCTGATACTCGAGTAACAGATGCTATTAAAACCTATGAAACTAAAACTCTTCCAAAGAAATTAGAAGATGAGATTTCCAAGCGTTACCCACCAGAATCGGAGGAGGCAAAACAGTTACGTGAGTTAAAAGCACAATTTGAACAATCTCAAAAAGAAGCAGCTCGTGAAAAGCTGTTTAATCAAGCATTGTCTACTGCTACTGAAAAGAGCCTTCCAGCAAAATTAGTAGAGTTCTTTGTAGGTGAAGATGCAGAAAAGACAACTGCTAATTTAGGCATCTTAGAAGTTGAATTTAATGATGCTGTACAAGCAGAAGTTGATAAACGCTTCAAAGATGGGGGAACGCCACCGCCACCAAAAGGCGGTAATCCTACAGCATTGACAAAAGAGGCAGTACTGAAAATGACGCCTGATGAAATCAATGAAAATTGGGATGAAATCGTGAAAAACAAATTACTATAACCGATTATCGGTAAGGAGGAAATAACATATGGCTATTACAAACTTTATTCCAACAATCTGGTCAGCACGTTTACTTGCTAACCTACAAAAATCTTTAGTATTCGGGCAAGCAGGGGTAATCAATCGAGATTATGAAGGTGAGATCAAAGCTTACGGTGACACTGTAAAAATTAACGGCATTGGTGCTGTAACTATTGGTGATTATACGAAGAACTCGAATATGGGCGATCCAGAAGAGCTAACAGATCATACTCGATCACTACAAATTACTGAATCAAAATATTTTAACTTCCAGATTGATGATATTGATAAAATTCAACAAAATCCAAAATTAATGGACGCTGCAATGGCTGAGGCTGCTTATGCACTTTCGAATGTTGCTGATCAATTTATTGCCTCTCATTATGTTCATGCAACTAATACGATTGGTACTGATGCAGCACCAATTGATGTGACAAAAGATAATGCATATGAATACCTAGTAGACCTTTCTACTAAACTCGATGAATCAAATGTGCCAACTCAAGGTCGCTTTGCTGTTCTTCCACCATGGTACGAAGGTCTTTTATTAAAAGATGATCGCTTTGTAAGTTCAGGTGCTCTACCAGCTGACGAGCGCTTATTAAATGGTGTAGTAGGACGTGCAGCAGGATTTTTATTAATGAAATCTAATAATGCACCTTCTGTTGCTACAGATACTGGAGTGGTTGCAAACTCAAAAATCATTGCTGGTCATAATATGGCCTGGACGTATGCTGAGCAAGCAGCACAGGTTGAAGGGTACCGCCCAGAGAAACGTTTTGCAGATGCTGTGAAAGGACTTCACTTATACGGAGCCAAAGTGACACGTCCAGAAGCCCTAGCAGTGTTATCAGCTAAACGTCCATAATAAGGAGGGGTAATTCGTGTTAGTGAAAAACTTAAAAACAGATATTATCTGGGCGGTCACTGACGAACACGGTGCCCGTCTTTTACGTGCTGATGAATTTGAAGAGGTAGAAGCACCAAAGGCTAAACGTGCTCCGGCAAAGAAATCTGAATCTGATAATGAATCAGAAAAGTAGGTGGTCTTATGTGGGAACCAACACAAGAAGAAATAGATCAACTAAAGCAAATGAATAATGTAACAGGAGCTAAGCATGATGGATTTTATCGTGCAATGGCTCCTATTTTATTTGACGTAGCGAAAGACTATTGTAATGGCAAGTGGGAACCGTCAGAAATGCCACAGGGAGTTAGGTTGTTCATTGCTAAAGCCATACAGTTCAATATGCAAACAATGGGTCTGAAAGGGCGTGTAATGGGGACTGTATCGTATTCCTATGATACCGAATTTCCGAAAGCCATCTGGACTTATTTACGGCCATATAAGAAGGTGAGATTCCATGCTTTACGATGATGAGTTTCCTCATACAATCGAAGTGGTTGAGAAAAAACGTGTTCCAGATGGCACTGGTGGTTTTAAAACTGAATGGGTGGCAGTGGATACCATAGAGGCATTTGTTGATACACCAACATCAAAAGAGAAATTACTTGCACATCAAGTACAGAATCCTCTTGAACGTTATATGTATTATCAATATCGGACTGATTTAAAGTCAGATATGCGATTACGTTATGAAGGTGAAATTTATGCTTTCGCAGGTCGTCCTGAAGATCAAGGCGGCCAACACGAAATCATGAGAGTCGCATTAAAGTTGGTGACAGAATAATGGCTAGGATTACTTTTAGTGGACATCAGTTATTACGAGCTGCATCAAAATTTGAGAGAACATTGCTAAATAAAATATCAGATATTGTTTACGAAACAGCAAGGCTCATACAGACTGAAGCGAAAGCTCTAGCGCCTGTTGATGATGGAAGTTTAAGCGCCTCTATCGAAATGAAAATGCTTGGCAAATACAATGCTGTAGTTACAGTTGGCGCACACTATGCTATCTATGTAGAACATGGCACAGGCATTTATGCTGAGAACGGAAACGGTCGTAGGACACCTTGGACGTATTTCAGTACGAAACTTGGCCGGTATGTAACCACTGAGGGTATGAGAGCCCAACCATTTTGGGGTCCTGCTGTAGAGTCAGGTCAACGTTACTTTGAGACAGAAATGCGGAGGTTAGGACTATGAGTTATTTTATACTTCCGTTTTTGGAAATTCAGACAGCAATTTATCAGAAATTAAAAGCAAGCCCACATTTACAGACACTAGGAGTAGAAGTATACGATACTCCTGATGAAAATACACCCTATCCATACGTAACGATTGGAGAGCCTTACAGTAATCCACTCGATACAAAGACAAGTAATAGAGAGCAAGTTACTTTCACAATACATGCTTGGCGAAAAGACAATGATGAATCAACAGGTAAACGCATCCTCTATGAGATATTAAGTGCTTGCCAACAGGCTTTAATAACTCGTAGGTACTCTATTAATGGCCTAACAGTATTAGACGTTACTAGGGATGGGGCTCAAGTGTTTAATGATGTAGAAGTAGGACTTAAACATGGCGTGCTTACAGTGCGTTACAAAGTACAAATAAATTAGGAGTGATATAATGGCACGTTTAAACGGTAAAGATAGTTTATTACTCGTTCAACCTTCTGATAACGCTTTGGGCGCAGAAGGTTTTTTAATTGGAGATCAAACCGAACATACACATTCTTATGAGCGTGAGTTAACGGATGAACAAACGAAATTCGGACGTATCTTAGGTCCTGGACAGTTATCTGAATCCTTAGATGTAACTTTTTACGGAAACACCGATGATCCTGGTCAAGCTGCAGTACTTGAGGCCATTCAAAAAGGTACTCAATTAAAGGTGTGGGAAGTTGAAAAACACCTAAATAAAAATGGTAAGCATAATTCATTATTTGCTTACACATATGTTGAATCACTCGAGAAATCAGCGCCTACTGATGGATTTATAGAAATATCAGCTACTTTACAAGTGTTGAATACCTCCAAAAAAGGTGAAATGAATCCTCTACCTGATGATGTGCTTAACTTTGGTGATTACGAATACGAAAACCCAGGTGAGAAAACAGGTGAGTTTAATGGTGAGGAAACAGATCCTACTCCACAAACACCAGTGGCAGTAACTGGTCTATCAGTGAATCCGACAACATTGACAGTCGGCGTAGGTGATACAGAAAATATTGTCACTAATGTAGTACCAGTGAACGCGACAAATAAATCAGTGACATTTACATCGAGCGATGAAGCAATTGCTACTGTGAATGCGCAAGGTGTTGTAACAGGCGTTGCAGATGGTTCAGCTACAATTACAGCAACAACAGTCGATGGTGGATTTACGGCAACAACAGCAGTGACAGTAACTGTATAAACGAACGAGAGAGGGCTAATTAGCTCTCTTTTTTTATTGAAAACAAACAGAAAAGGATGATTTTAAATGGCTCAATTATTAATTGGTGAAGCAACACATACAGCAAAATTTACTTTCGCTTTTAAAAATAAGGCAGATAAGGAATTTAATGATTTAGATTCCCATGGAAATCGACCAGGTGGATTTAATCAAATTTATCAAGGTTTATTGCAATTTGATTTAGATGCATTACGTGCGTTTTGGATGTGTGGATTAGCTCATTTATCTAAACAACCAAGTAAAGCTGATATTGAGGCAGCACTTGAAAAACGAATCGAGGAAGATGGGGATGTAGAACCTCTATTCCAAGAGGCTTTTCGTGAAATTGACGAATCGGGTTTTTTCAAAAAAGCTGTCAAGATATTCTGGGAGAACTTAGATCTATTCGACAAGATCGCATCCGAGGAAGAAAAAGAGCAAGCGACAGCAGGGGTCGAAATGATGAAATCAGCGAGAAACGAATTATTAGGGAACAAACAGATCGAGTTAGAGAAATCAGCCAAATCTACCGAGATGCAGCAAGATATTTAAAAGTTTATGACCCTGAGCTAATTCTCTCTTGGCGGCCAAGTGAGTTTCGGGCTTTTCTGGAAGGTGCCCAAGATGCTCGCATAGACCATTATCAATCATTGGCAGATGCAGCCATGTTTAATCGAGTGGCAACTAATAAACAACGAATTAATCCTAAGCGTGATTTATTTGATGCTGATAAGGTGAGACAACCATCACAACAAAGAGCAATTAGCCCTGAGGTTAAGAAACGTCAATATGCAAAAGCGATGGCAGCACTAAAAAACTGGAAGCCATAGAAAGGAGAACGCTATGATCAGTAGGTTTTCAGCCGCAATTGGGGCAAAAATCACAGAATTTATGTCACGTATGCGACTGGTTCGTGAAACGATACGTTCATCGGCTCGTGATGTACGGGTTGATATTGGGGCTGATGTAAGTCGATTTAATCGCCGTATGGCTGAAATTCGAGCTCGTATAGCAGCACTTATTCGAGATAAAGTTATCGTCAAAATCGAAGCACGAATCGAAAATTTCCAAAGGCAAATCCAGCGTATCGCTACTAACATTCGGGCATTTGGCGAATTGATGCAACACACCTTAATGGGTTCAATAATGGCTGTTTTACCCATGATTGCACCGTTAATAGCAAATATTGGAGTAGCTATTGCAAATCTAGGTCCAATGATTGGGACGGTAGTAGGTTCGACTTTTGCCTTAGTAGGGGCATTCGCGGCAGCAGGTGCAGCAGCAGTGGCATTTACAGCAGTAGCAATACCAACAATAAAAGATTTATTCAATGAAACAGGACCGCCATTTACTGCCCTACAAAAGAAAGCGTGGAACACATTTGAATCAGTAAAAGGAACATATCGTTCACTTGTGAAAGAGACTGAAAAGCCAGTATTACAAGCTTTTACAAGTGCGATGCAAGCATCAAATACCATACTCAATAAGTTACGGCCATTATTTTTATCAAGTGCTCAAGCAGTGGCCAATCTATTGGCTCAATTAAACACAGCGATTGGCACACCTCCGATTCAAAACTTTTTAGACTATCTGAATAAAACCGGTGCGCCAATGTTAGAAACGTTAGCTCGTTCGATTGGGAATGTTTTTAAAGGTTTATTTTCTATGTTAACAGCTTTTGCTCCATTAACAGCAACTACAGCAAAAGGCTTTGAGGAAATGACAGCACGTTTTGCAGAGTGGTCTAATGGGTTATCCAGTAGCACAAAATTCCAAGCATTCATGGACTATGTAAACGAAAATATGCCAAAAATTCGAGCTATCTTCCGTGATGCAACAGCTGGACTCATTTACTTCTTTGCAGCATTTGGTGGATCTTCAAGCGACATGATGACAGGCCTTGCGAATATGATGGCGCGATTTAAAGAGTGGTCAGCAAGTCTATCTCAAAATCAAGGATTCCAAACATTCCTGTCTTATGTTCAACAAACAGTACCAGGGGTACTTCAATTAATCGGAAATCTAACAACATTCTTAGTGAATTTAGGTATTGGTATGGCACCAGTTGGCGCAGGGCTAATGAACATTGTAAATAGTTTTCTAGAGTTTATGAATAGTGGTATGGAAAGTAATCGGATTATTGGAGTGCTGTTAGCTAGTTTTATCTCAATTGGAGGGGTTTTACTCGCAGTTGTTCCTAACATTATTGCTTTTAGAGAACTTTTCAAAGGGTTAGGTCCAGCTATTTCCGGTGGTTTAGGAAAAGCATTAACTTTTGTCACTGGATTATTTACTAACTTCAGTGCCACTATAGCTCCTCTCGGTGCAAAAATAATTGCAACTGCTACAAAAGTGGGTAGGGCTATCGGGCTTATCACAAGTCCTGTTGGATTAGCTATTATGGCAATTGCGGCTCTAATCGCCATCTTCGTAAAAATGTACAAAACGAACGAAGAGTTTCGAAATAACGTGGATAAAGCTTGGAAGGCAATAAAAGAGGTCATCTCTTCTGTAGTAAAAGAAATCTTATCGGTTGTTACATCAGTATGGGGTAAGGTCACAAAGTTTTGGGAAGAGAACCAAGAATCTATTATGAAAATTGTTAACACTGCTTGGAAACTTATTCAGGAGGGGATTAACTTTGCGTTAAATAACATTCTTGCTATATTCCAAATGGTTTGGCCAATCATTTCAGGAGTCGTCGAAGTTGCATGGAACCTTATTAAAACTGCAGTGAAAATTGGTATTGATTTAGTTTTAGGTATCATTCAAACAGTCATGCAACTCATCAACGGTGATTGGGAAGGTGCTTGGAATACCATAAAATCAACTGGGGAAAGCATTTGGAACTCAATAGTAGGATTCTTTGAAAAGGTAAATCTTTGGGATATAGGTGTAAACATTATCAAAGGTTTATTAGATGGTATTAACTCGATGTGGGAAAATGTAAAAAAAGCAGCAGCTGGTATAGCAGATTTAATCCCTGATTGGTTAAAGAAAAAACTAGGCATCCATTCTCCATCTAGGGTTATGGCAGAAGTCGCTAAGTGGATTCCATCAGGAGTTGCACAAGGGGTTTATAACAATCTCGATTACATCAAACGCTCAGCTGATGACATGGCGAAAGCAGCTATTCCTGATTTCAAACAAAGTTTAGACTCCACAGCACAAACGATGGAAGCAGCTCGAAAGGTAGTATCTGCAAAGCTAAGAGAAATCAATGGTGAAGTAGAAACTATCGAAAAAGAGTATGCGGCTAAACGTGCTGAAATAATCAAGAAAAATCAAGACAAGATTAATGAACTTGAAAAGAAAGCTCGTAGCAAAAATGTTGAAACACAGGCAAAAGCTCGTGATAAAAATAAAAAGTTAACTGCAGCACAGAATAGGCAAATTTTAAAAACAACTGCTGAACAACAACGGAATGTGTTGAAACTGCAAAAGCAAGAAGCTGCAGAACTTGAAAAGTTAGAAAAAGAAAAAGGTAAGAAAATTCAAGCAGTCCGTGAGAAAAGCGAAAAAGAAAAATTCGAAGCATTGAAACAGTACGCTGAACAACAAATAGGTTTAGAAAAGTGGTCCGCAAAAGAACAAGCTTCTTACTGGCAGTATATTTCAAAAACGTTCAAAGAGGGTACAGACGAACGTATCCAAGCTCAAATCGAGTACAACAAAGCAATGGCTGAGCTTACGAGTGAACAGTTTGGAAAAGAACAGAATTATGTGGAACGTCGTAAAAAGTACAACTTGATGTCATTGACTCAGGAATTAAAAGCCTATAAAAAGTACGTCAAAGGTTACAAGGTTGGTAGCGAGGAACGTATTTACTATGAGGATAAAATCGCTGAGACAAAGCAAGAGATTCACAACAGGTTAATGACTTTAAACGATGACTACATTTCGAAAATCAAAGAAACGCAACAAGCCGAAATTGATGGCATTAAGGATATTCAAAAAGCTTATCAGGATGCTGAAGATGCTCGAACGCAATCCATTGCTAGCTTCATGAGTATCTTTGATGAATTTGAGCGTAAAACAGATGTGGTTGGTTCAAAACTTATTGAGAATTTACGTAGTCAAGTAGACGCTATGCGAGATTGGGCAACAGACTTACAAATGCTTGCCGCAAAAGGTATTGATAAAGGTTTAATTGAAGAGCTACAAGCAATTGGACCAAGCGCTCAAGCAGAGATTGCTGCATTAAATCAATTAAGTGCTGGTGAGTTAAATGAATTCGAAAATCTGTGGAAAGAAAAAACGAAGATTGCTAGAGAGCGAGCTCAATTTGAGTTAACAGGTCAACGAAAAGACATGACAGATCAAATTGAAAAGCTCCAAACAGAAACAAAATCTAAGTTGGAGCAATATAAAAATGAATGGGTTGAACAAGTAAAACAAATTCGCGACGGTACAAAAAATGAATTTAACCCGATGATCAGCAGCATGAAAGAAATCGGTATTAATGCGATTGAGGGCTTACGTAATGGACTCGCTAGTCAAGTGCCAGCACTACAAACACAAGCTAATGAAATTGCAAATACCATTGATAAAACGATTCGTAAAGCGTTACAAATCAAATCACCATCGAGAGTACTAGAAAAACTGGGCATTTTCTCAGGTCAAGGTATCACACAGGGTCTAGCAAGCACCAAAGGCATTTTAACAGATGCTGTTAGAGGCTTAACGAATATTATGCAGACTGATATTTCAGCAGCGTCAATCGGGCTGTCTACAGCTTTAAATGGTGGTATTGATTCGCAGTTGCTAAATAGCTATGAATTAACTTCTAGTCAGGATCAAATAGGTATACTACGTCAAATCGCTGGCTTACTAAGTCAATTAGATTTAACAGTTGAGTTGGATGGAAATGTAATCAGTGAACATGTTGATAAAAACAGAGGTCGTCGTTTAACGTCTCGTAGGACAACAACAGGTCAAGGGGTGTAGCCAATGGACATAATAATCGAATACAACACAGGGGGTACACTGTCCCTTGTTAAAGAGGGATATATTACACAGGATTTGTTAATTAGACCCATTGAACATAAATCATCAAGTGTAAATGTGGATGGTAGACCAGGTGTAGTTCGAGAGTCAATTGATTATGGCGCTAGAGTCATCATCTTACCAATTGTTTTCATCGCTAAAGACCAATTAGATTTCGCTCTAAGACGTGATAAATTGTTTTCATTTTTTAGCGACTTGGAGCCTTTTTATATCTATGAAGGACGGCCAACCTACAAGACAAGTACTTATGAGTTTGAGTTACCTGGTCAAAGGTGGGGTGAAAATTCACAGCTACCAAACAATATTGAGATATTGAAAGGTAAACGTTACAAGGTGATTCGAACAAATATGAATGAGGTTGAACAAGATGGTTTGTTAGGTAAGGTAGATGTCGAGTTTGAAACCTATCAATTACCTTTTGCAGAATCGGCAGGCACCACATTAGATGCACGTACATTTGACCGTGATGTTTGGCAAACAGGGCAAGGTTTAATTGCAGTGGATCCGACCACATTAAAGTATGTATTCCAAAACGAAACGTCTTTTAAGGTTTACAACGCTGGTGATGTGCCACTAAAAACTAACTTGAGAGACATGTTCTTTGAAATAGAGTTTCGTGGTGCTAGTACCAATCTAAGTATAAGGAATGTCACGAATGGTACTCAATGGCAATACAACGGTTCTGGTGGTACCAATGATGTTATAAAGCTTGAAACGCCCACTAGGTTCACCAAAAACGGTAACAGTATTTTCAAAGATACAAATCGAAAAACTTTTGTTTTAAGTCCTGGTTGGAACACTATTCAAATTTCAGGTGCATCACAATTCTTAATCTCGTTCAAATTCAAATTTTACTATAAGTAAGGAGGGCTACAATGGCACGTATGCGTCTTATCGGCACAACCTTAGATGATGGATACCGTGATGATTTAAACTTCAATTTCGGGCTGTTAGAAGCCTTAATCGGTGAGTCAAACGGGCTCACTGAAGCCCTACGGCAAGAAATGTTAGAGAAGATATATAATTTACAAACACAAATTGACATGCTTACTGGTGAAAATATTGGTGAGTTATTAGCTCGTCTAAATGATGCTATTCAGCAAGCGCTAACTGCAGCACAAGAAGCTAGAACTGCAAAAACAGCAACAGAAGAAGCTACAGCATTAGCAATTGCAGCCAAAGAATTAGCAATTGCCAGTGCAACGCTTGCAGATGAAAAAGCAGTGTATGCTGAGGGAAAGGCGATATTAGCTCAAGAGGCTGCAGATAATGCTAACCAAGAGTCAGCTAACTTATCGCAGTTAAAAATTAATGTTGTACAAGCTACACAAGATGCAAATGAGGGTGCTACCAATGCTAATGATAAAGCTAATCTTGCCAACAATGCAGCAGGTAGAGCTAACCAAGCAGCAGATAACGCTGATACTTCCGCTAAGAGGGCAAATGCAGCAACAGAAGCAATTGAAGGATGGGGGACCGCGGAACAATGGGTAAATGACAAACAGTATGTGAAAAATAATATAGTCACAGATAATGGCTCAACATGGCAAGCTTTACGTCCAAATACAGGTGTTACACCTGTCGAAGGATCTGAGTGGACTTGTTTGGCGAAAAAAGGTACAGATGGCACAGGGGCAGTTTCTAGTGTTAACAATAGGTTTCCAGATACTTATGGTAATGTAGAAGTTAAATGGAGTGATGTACCTGAGAAACCTACAACATTTCCTCCTGCCACACATACTCATGAAATCAATGATGTGACAGGATTACAAAATACATTAGATAGTAAGGCTAGTGAAACAGAATTAAATGTTTTGATGAACCTTAGTCCATCTGTTTTAAAAATACCTTTAGCATCTAATTATAGAGGTTGGCAAGGTGTCACGGTTTACAACAACTTGATCTATGTTGTCACCGACAGGGATGAAAACTTTGATTTAGAGAATATCATCTCTGTTTATTCATTAGATGGGAAACTAGTTTCTGAGAAACGCAACGCATATACAGGATTAGACCCACAAGGTAAGTTTATGTCATTTGGAGATGCTAATGTAATTGATGATAAAATGTATGTTGCAGCTTACAATAGCAACGATGGCGGAACCCCTTTAATAAGTAGAATTGTCAAATACAGCCTGCCCGACTTGAGTGTTATTAACACATATGAAATAGGTGGTAATGTTGCAGAATCCGTTACTAAACACGATAATACTTATTGGGTAGCATACCATGACATTTATAAAGTCAGAAGATTTGATTTAGATTTTAATTTAATCCAAGAATATGATTTACCTAAAGATGTTAACTCCGGTTATACAGGAGGTGGACCTCAAGGGTCGTTGTGGGAAGGAAACTATTACTACGTTAACATTCATGGTCATAACTCTATAGCAGATACACCTTATACTGAATTAAGAAAGTATGAATTTAACGGTACTAAATTTACTTATTTAGAGAGTATAGAGCCACCTACAGTTGGTAGTGGTCAAGGTTTATCCAAATATGGAGAATATTATTTTTGGAATGATAGACCAGGTAACTATATTACTATTACTAAATCATTAGTAAAAGCTAATGTGTATGCTGAAGTGATGCCTATTCTACCTCAACAGACTGTTGAACCTACATTACTTAATGGATTTACAAGGTGGGATGCTCTCAGGACCCCACGTATAACTTTACACAATGGTGTAGTGTATTTATCAGGAATGATGCGAGCGCCAACAGACTTTATAGCTGATGGTAATCCATCAAAAATTGCCTTTTTTATTCCTGAACAGTTAGCACATTATTTAAGCAAGAATTTTACAGTGACAACTAATAAGGGTGCTGTAAGGGTAGCATTAGCAGGTACAATGGATACTACGAATGGTAGAAGAGTTGTTCTTGGTGATTTTGAAAACCCAATTTCAGGGATTACTTGGGTAGCTTTTGATGGCATCAATTATCCTTTGTTAAGTTAATAATATGGTATTTGTCTATTATTTTCCTTTATAATTATAATTACAAATAGAATAAGGGAGAATAATAATGCGTAATATTGGATTAGACATAGCTAGAAGTATAGCTATTGTAATGGTATTAATAAGTCACAGCAGAATGTTCTTTACTCAATACAGTGATGTTCAGTGGCTATCATTTAATGGATTTTTCGGAGTAGAAATATTTTTTGTGTTAAGTGGATTTTTGATAGGTAGAATCATTATTAAAAGTGTAGTAGAAAAACCTTCATTATCAAATCTATTAACATTCTATAAAAGACGCTGGTATAGAACGTTGCCATTATACTTTTTAATGGTTTTTGTCTTATTTTTAGTAGGAAAACAGTTCCACTGGACAAACCTAATTTTTCTTCAAAATTTTGATGATGTTAGCCTTGGATTTTTCCCAGTATCATGGAGCTTATCAATTGAAGAGTGGTTTTATTTAACTGTACCATTTATCTTTCTAGTGATTTTCTCTTTCTCAAAGGTTAAAAATAAAGGTCTTTTATTTTTAGGTGTAACTATTTTGCTATTAATTTTCTTTAATGGTATACGAGTTTACGAAGTAATAGTCAATAATCCAACGTGGGATTATGGAGTACGAAAACAAATATTCTTAAGATTAGATAGCATTTTAACAGGAGTATTAATTGCTGGTATTAGTGTTTATTACAAGAAATTTTATGACTTATTGAAAACATCCTATCTTTATGTAATTTCGATTGCTGGCATATTATTCTGTGGATACTATTATGTAATTGAATTAGAGGCAGGCAAGGAGATTATTAATTCATCTTTCTTTGGAAGAACATTTCTGTTTAGTTTTGTCTCTCTATTCTTTGGTTTATTAATAGTGGCTCTTGAAAAAACAGATTTTACTAATATAAAAATTAGCAAGTTATTTAATTTCATAAGTGTCACAAGTTACTCTGTATATCTAGTACACTTTGAGCTATTTTTATATTTGCTTAAATATAATAGTAATTCGGTTCAGCGGAGCGTACTTTTGTTAATAGTTTCACTAGTGCTTACTTATGTAATTTCGCACATTTTATATAAGTATTACGAAAAGCCATTTATGAATTTAAGAGATAAAAAATTGTTTAATAAAAGTGAAAGTGAAAATATTAATTTAAAGCAAGAGCAAAGCAACACGCTTTAGTTCCATATTGTACAGTAAGCGCTACTCATATTGAGTGGCGTATTTTTATTATTAAAAAGTAGGTGATGCCGTGTTATCAATCACGAACTATGAAGGTACCTCAACAGAATCGTTAACACCAAGAGGACGGCCAGGGATCAAGAAAAATATTGACGGTCTATTTGAATTAAAATTAGATGCATGTGAAAGCGATAATCCACACTCTTTCAGTTTGATAACTGAAGAAAGCATTATCGATGCTGGTGGATTTCAATTTCGTATTAAACAAATGGAACGATCATCAAGAGGGAATGTCAAATCAGTCTTAGCACAACATATCTTTTTCGATAACATTTGGCGTAGACAGGAAGGTACACAGGGCGGTAACCGTACATTTGACGAGTTTGCAACCTTTGCCTTACGCAATACCGGTTGGGCGTTTACAAAGGATTTTGGCAACGAAAACGGCTATATTGAATCTTTCGGAAATGCTAATGTTATTAAATTAATAAATCAGATACGTGAGGCTTTTGAATGTGAATTTGAAATAGTGTCCAATAACACGATTCATTTCAGCAAAATGCTTGGTCCTGATGTCAACTTTATTTATCAGCATGGTGATAACATCATTGAATTGAATCGCTCAGTAAGTACTGATAATTTACGAACACGTATTACAGCAAAAGGGAAAGATGATTTACTTCTTCGATTCGTTTCTCCTCAGGCTGAAAAATGGAAAATTAGGGACGCTGACGACATTTCAGACGAACGATTTACCAATGAGGAAAACTTGATGGATAAAGCGCGTAAGGCGTTAATTGACCAGCCTGAAATATCTATTGAGGTTGATACAATAGAACTTCTAGATAGAGAGCTAGGCGAGCGTGTGTGGCTGATTTATGAGCCGTGGGACTATGAGTTACAAGCTAGAATATTAGAAGTCAATTATCAATACTTCGAGGATACAGATGATTTCCATAGTGTTTCAGTGGTCATCGGAAATGCGCTGCCTATCACATTATCAGACCAATTGACCGAAACACAAGATACCTTGACTAATTCCATCAAAGAATATCGTTCGGCCATTACCCAAACGGATGAAAACATTCGGTTAGTGGTTGAACGCATTGATAAAAGTATTGCTGCTATCGACATTAAGGCTGATGAAATTGATTTATCTGTCAATAATCGTATCACACAAGAAATGGCCGCAATTAATTTAAAAGCTGATAACATCAACCTCAGCGTCAATAACCGCATTACAAATGAAGTGGCACAATTAAATATTCGAGCTGACAGTATCACGGCAGAAGTTTCGAGAGTCGAGCGAAAGGCCGATAGTACACAAACCCAAGTATCTTCATTGTCAATTGAAGTAGGTCAAATTTCAACAAGGGTTGCTAATGTTGATAATCGGTTAGGATCTGCTGAAAGTACAATTATCCAGCAGGCTGGACAGATAAGTAGTAAAGTATCACAGACAGATTACAACGGCAACACGATTGCTTCTTTAATTAATCAAACAAGTACAACTGTTTCAATAAGTGCTCGAAAAATTAATTTAAATGGTGCGGTAATGGTCAACGGTGACATAAGTGGAGCTACTAATATTAATATAAACAAGGAAATAACCGTCGGGGAAAACATCAGGATGTCAGGCAGTGGAACCAGCACAATATACTTTGCTGATATGACCAACATTACTTCTAATCAAGGGAACATTGGTATTTATGCGAATCATAATATAGATTTACAAGGAAGTCGTATCACTCTGTATGGAGATGTTGATCTTTCTAGGGCTACTTCTGTGAACGGTGTAGCTAAAGGTCATACACCAGGTATAGGAATAGCGTATAACAACAGTACTACAGCGCCACGAATATATTTCCGTATAAACGGTTCGAATGTTGGATATGTAGATTTAAAAAATTAAACAATTAAAAGGAGAATGGTAACTATGAATTATCAAGTACAACTAAACAACAATCAGGTGATTAACTTAAAAAATGCAGAGTTTGATGCAGGTGTATTTACAGCAACATTAAATGACCAAAAAATAAACTTTGTTAATATTGGTGGGGCAATCATTAATAAGCATATCATCATTAGCGTATTGCCAGTAGACGACGCAGAAATGCAAGCATAGGTTTAGCGTTATTTTTATTGTCTAAAAAAGTTAGTGATGAAATAGTATTATGTTATCCCTTAAGATTGTTAAAGAGGGGTGATGTTTTTAATGCTAAATTTGATAGGAATAGAAATAGCTTTTATAGGTTCATTTTTAACAATAGTTAATATAATGACAAGTAATTACAAAAATGATGAAATAACTTATGATGAATTAACAAAATTGGCATCTGAATTTAGGAAACAGAAAAAAGCAACATTAATTGGTTTTACAACTATGTTTGTGGGTTTTCTGTTTCAACTAATTGCAGCATATCAAGGTATTTAATGGCTGTTTCCACAATATTTTTGTGGAGGGGTATCATATTACAAGGATAAATCCTTCTTTTGTCGAATGTTGATTAAAAGGAGGGAATGTTTATGTATGATGTAAAAGTTCATTTGAAATGTGGTTACATTTACACAGAAAATGGCAAAGAAAAGTCGGCAACGTACATTTCACCTAAGTCCAGTCAAAACTTGAATTATGTTAATCCAGATGTTATTGCTAGTAGGCTTGCTAACGAAATTTTGATTGAAACAGGACGAGTAGTAAAATCATTTTTATATGTAGGAAAAGAACCTGTGAAAAGTAAATCTTGAAGGCACTCTCAGTTGAGGGTGCTTTTTATATTCCCAAACGCTTGGGAATTTGAAGGATATCATTTCTTTCTGTCGAATTAAAGTAGATGGAAAAGGGGATGAGATTTCTATGAGTTTATCAAAAAGGTTTTACGAATCAAGTTATTACCGCGAAGATAAAGTGGATTATAATCATACATTTGAATCAGGGCAAAGGTTTGAAATAATTAACCATTCTTCAAAATCAGTAAATGGGTTATGGGAAGTATTAAAAGAAAGTAATTTGCAAGGTTCATATTTTTGCAACAGAGTTTTGAAAAATGGAAAACTTTCTAAGAGTGATACAAGGAGCAATTTTAGAACTTTTAACTCAAATGAAATATATGATGCATTATCAAAGACAAATTAAATACAAATTTGAAATTAAGTTTTTTATGCCTTCCACAATCATCTGTGGAGGGCTTTTATATTTGAAAAGGGAAGTGTTCAAATGGAAAAATGGATAGCAACAGTAAGTGGAGTAATTGGCACACTTGTGTCCTATTCAGTGGATGGACTAGGTATGGCCGTAACAGTATTAATTGCATTTATGGCAATTGATTATGCCACGGGTATTATGAGCGGAGTTATTAATCAAAACCTTAACAGTCGTATTGGTTTCAACGGTATTATCCGAAAAATTTATTACTTAATGCTAGTTGGCTCAGTGTATTTACTGGCACTAGTTATTCCAGGTATCGAGTACGCAGGTGATGGGGCAGCCATTGCATTCTGTGTACTCGAATTTATTTCTATCACGGAAAACGGTACGAAAATGGGCTT